>Ga0316189_10002481_pt1 | contig 18065 bp, 29 predicted proteins | sample LowCovwburrow_MG_FD_204930 | JGI IMG/M metagenome (GOLD analysis project Ga0316189, IMG submission 204930) | Coastal sediment microbial communities from Maine, United States - Lowes Cove worm burrow | ecosystem: Environmental > Aquatic > Marine > Coastal > Sediment | place: USA: Maine...
CAATAATGAACGACCTCATTCATCCATTGGTGGAATAACTCCGCGAATGAAATTGAATGTGGTTTAAACCCTTCTACTTAAAACTGCGGTTATAAATGGGGGGATTACAGATGTTGGTGTGCTTATCAGTAAGCACAAACAAATTATTGAAAATGAGTTTTTTCCTGCTAGGGGTGACGGGCGTGGCAGACTTTCAGTTGCAAAAAAATCTATCTCTGAATTTAAAAAACTATCTGATGATAACCTCTCAATAGCAGAATTGATGATTTTCTACGTTGAAATAGGCGTAAAATACACTCATACCTATGGTGATATAAACGGGCCATTTTATTCAAGCATGGAAAGCATGTACGAGAGTGCGTTAAAGCAAATTTCTAGGAGTGGCTTATTCGATGTATTTAACAAAAGGTGTCTTAAAATTGTTGATGATACTGTCGATATGGGCTGGGGATTTCATGATGCTCTTGGTGATGCGTATTATAGTTACTTTGAAGAAGGTCAGGCATAACAAGCGCAGTCAATCTGACAGTCTAAAACTGTCACTTTTTGTGCTGAAAGGCGCACAAAAAGCGCCAATTTTAGCAGTTGCTGCGGGAGTTAGGTTTACACACGTATGGACGATTTAGAACTAGAGCGGTGGGTAGAGGAGGTTCGTGAGAACATATGCCTTTACCTAGAGGGTCAGGGGATCAAAAAGCCAAATGTTGCCGAGTGGCCTGCATTTGAGGTGTCTCCTTACTTTAGTATTTGGGCTATTGAATCCCAAAAAACTCCAGGACAAATTGGATGGTGGGCCTTTTCTGGTGATTGTCCATCAGACTACGTTTCTGAAGATGGCTCATGTCACCCTAGAGCGGCTCTTAAAACACTAATAAAGAACTGGGAAGGTTATATCCTCTATATGAGGCAGGGCATTCAACCGCCCCAAACGAGTATCGGCAAAGGCGAAAATTTAGAAGAATTAGCGGAGCTGCTCGACTCACGGGTTGCCACATTAAGAAGTTGGGAAAAAGATGAAAGTTTATGGAATGAAAACTAGAGAAAAAATAGGTAATGAATAAGAAACCTAACAAGTTTGCAAAGTTTGCTACGTTCGTTTCACTCACTGCGCGGGACGGCGATAAAGCGCGCCGCACCTTGCAACGGCGTTAGTTGCACCTCAAGCTGGAGTCATCTTTATGAATAACATTCGTTTTAGCCTAGCATTGGTATTTTTATTCTTACCGAGCTTTGCATTTGGTTCGGATCTAGAAAATCTTGCGCAGGATTACTATGATTCTTGGGTAAAAACACAGAAACCAGACGCAACAAAGGAAAGCCTAAGCAAGTATTTAGCTTTCTTAGCCGATGACATAGGGCATCAACATTTACCTTATGACCCAGAAAGTACACGTGAGCCTGATAACAAAGAAAAAATGTTAGAAGGCATGACCTACTACCTCGGAAGCCATACGAAATATAGTTCTAACTTAAAATCTGTGATGACAGGTTATAACCTCATCGTCATTAAGTACTCAACTAAGTCTGAGGGTATTCACCCTCAGACTAAAGAAGTAATAAAACAAGAATATGATACGGTCGAAGTTCTTGAACTTGAAAGTGGCAAAATAGCAGTGATCAGAAAGTACAGTGAGTAAGGCATATAACAAGTTGCCAAAGTACACTTCGCCAACAAGTTGGCTCCGCGGGACGCGCAGAAAACGCGCGCCCCTTTGCTTGGCGTTTGTCAGACTAAGCAAAAATGTATAAGCCCATTTCTCTATCTGAATATGTTCGTAAACGAAATGGAATAGCTCTTGGTGCTTCGGGATCAATGAGCAATATGCTTAAACGCTCTTTAGGAGCTAACTCGTTTCATCTTTTTTGGAAGTACTGGAACCCAATTTGGGGTTATTATCTTTCTCGAAATGTAATGAGGCCAATAAGTGGAATATTACCGTTGTGGCTTGCAGTTATAGTTACCTTCGTTGTTAGCGGGGCCTTGCATGATTTGGCTGTTTCTTTGGTTAATTTAAGGTTCACGTTCTTTTTTACACCGTGGTTTTTATTAATGAGTTTTATTGTTTTAGTAACAAATAAATTTGGTATTTCATATAAGGAATACCAATGGCCAATTCGTGCAGCTATAAATATTACATTTATAGTCATTTGCTTAATTAGTACTTTCGCTTTAGAACAACTATATGCCTAAGGTCAAAAACTACCGCACACTTCGTGTGCTCGGACGCGCAGATAACGCGCGCCGGTTTTAACGGCGTTATGTGCCCATATTAGGCCATGATTGAGCAATTAATACCCATCGTTTTAGTCTTAGTTATAGGCTGGCTGCTCATTATCGCCCCGGCGGAGTACATATTACCTTGGCTTATTTCAAAAAAAATATCTAAGAAAAATATAGAGCTTCATAAGTTATTTGAAAAGATACCCTTTTTTGGGTTTGATCGACGATATGACATGGTTGAGAAATTACTAAAATCAGAGGAAAACTCTGAATACATGAAAAATAATTTCTTTTTTACGCACTTTTTTTATTTATGGTCAAAAAAAATATTTATAGTTGTTATATCCTTATTTTTTATAGCTACTGTTGTTTCTCAAATATTAGGAATATTTGAATTTGTAAGTGACCCAAAAGAAAAGATTAAGAAAGTCCAAGAGTCTGTAGAAAAACTTAATAGTAACTAGTAAATGCATAAGGTCAAAAACTACCGCACACTTCGTGTGCTCGGACGCGCAGATAACGCGCGCCCGTTTTAACGGCGTTATGGCCATTTCTGAGTAAATTGCGTATGGCAGATCCAGTAGAAGTCTATGGTATATCATGGTTTCAACCAGAGCAGTGGGAACGCTTAATTGAAATTTCTTGTGATAGAGACCAACTAGATGATTCTTATGAAGATTGGCGTGAAAATGCTAACAAAGCTATTCACGAATTTAGGGTTCAAGGGCTTAAGGTAAAAAAAGTCAAACTAGACCTAGAAAAATTCCTCTATTGGTGTAACGAAGAGGGAAAAGAAACTAATGGCGCTGCTAGAGCTGAGTATGTCGCAATAATAATGAAGCGAAATAATGCAAAGTCATAACGAGGTCAAAAACTACCGCACTACGTGTGCTCGGACGCGCAAAAAACACGCGCGCCCCTTGGCAAGGCATTACATTTACTAGAGATATGGATATTTTAAAAATTCTTCTACTTGGGCTGTTCTTGAGTGGCTGTTTTAGTAAGGCAACAGTTTTGATTAATGAAAACGCAATGGTTTCAGAATTATCCGGCCTAGACAGGTGTAACTTTAATTACCAATGTAAACGAATTGGAATTGGCTATGCTTTTTGTAGCCATATAGAAGAAGGTACAGCGGGCACTCTTCACTATTCAACTTTAATAGGTAAAGAAAATATTAATCGTCTTAAAGTAATGGTGGCAAAAGAAATAGCAGAGGAAGAAGCCAGAATACAAAAATATTTATCTGACCCTGACAACCCCCCTGAATGCCAACCGTATTGGAGAAGTGCGCCTGATCCTGTATGTTCAAATAATAGGTGTATCACAAAATGAAATGTAACAACAAAAACTTGCGCTCACTGCGTTTGCGCGGACGCGCAGAAAACGCGCGCCTGTTTTGTAGGTAAGACCACTTATATGCCTCTACTTTACACGTACAAACATGGATGGAAAATATGATGCCGTTTACAACGGCCGCTTCGCCTTTGCAGTCGGAGTGGGCTTTTGATGTGCCGTTTAGTGTCAAGATTGCTGGCGGGGAGCAAGAAAACGAACTGTGGCTGATAACTAAAGACTTAGATACCACCAAGCATATAGCCGCATTTCTTGGTAGTGTTGAAAATAAATACAATTTAACAGAGCCATTTCTATTTGCACTTGAACTTAGCGGAAAGGCGACAGAAAAACGAAAATTATATTTTGAAAGCGTTCACCTGAATGAAGAATTTTCAACTGAAAACTTTCAGATAGAAGTGTCTAATGCTATTGATGTGATCAGAGGCAAAATAGGTCAGAACTTGATTGATAATGTTGTGGTCCGGTATGGCTCTGAACAGGTGAAAGAGTTTGTCAAAGAGTTAGTAAAAAATATGGCTAAAATGATTGTCGCATGAGCAGATTTAATAAAGCATTGCAGCGAACAAGCCGCTGAATGCGGTGTTATACCTAAAGGAATCGCATGTTTAAGAAGTTTTTAAAAATAATAGGCTCATTTTTCCTCGTACTCATCGTGCTATTTGTCTGTGTAGGGATATGGTTCGCGGTTAATTCATCTAAATATGCGGAAGTGGCACAACCATATTTAGAAGAAAATATGCCCGCTGTCGTAAGCTGGGATTTTGAGCAACTAAGGCCTTTGCTTACGCCAGAGTCATTAAAAGAATTTGAGACGGAGCGAGGCCAAAAAATCTACAAGATGTTTTCGAAGCTTGGTGCACTTCAATCATTTGAAGAGCCACAGTTTCTTGGTGCTAAGGCTGGTGTAACAGTAAGTGGGGAGGCATACGACATAGTTAACTTCTCCATGCTCGGCCATTTCGAGTCTGGTGATGCTCAATTTACAATAACGCTGGCAACGGCCGGCGATTCGTACTTAATCCATTATATAAACATAAACTCCGATGCATTCTTGGAGTGAACGTATAACAAGGCAAGGCAAAATCGCCCTGCGAGCGGGATGCGCTTATGCGCCCCTTCTTTCATGACAACATTTTTAGCAGGATTTTCGCTTAGCTTTTCTCTTATTCTTGCAATAGGTTCTCAGAATGCTTTTGTTTTAAAGCAAGGAATTAAAAAACAACATGTTTTATTAATCTGCACAATATGTGCACTTTCGGATGCTATTTTAATTTCACTTGGTGTTGCTGGATTCGGAGTTATAGTTAATGAATACCCTGCAATCGAGATATATGCTCGTTATGGCGGTGCTACATTTCTTCTTGTATATTCGTTTTTAAGTTTTAAATCTGCATTTAGCCAAAATCACGCATTAAAACCAGAAGCGGAAGTATTGGATTCAACTGTTAAAGTTGTACTTATGTGTTTAGCTTTTACGTGGTTAAACCCTCATGTTTACTTAGATACTATGGTCCTTTTAGGTAGTATTTCAACTCAATATGACGGTGAGCAGCTTCAATTTACACTAGGTGCGGTATCTGCTTCATTTACTTTCTTTTTTAGTTTAGGTTATGGCGCTAGGCTCTTGGCTCCTATGTTTCAGAACCCTAAGTCTTGGAAGTTTTTAGAGTTTATTGTTGGGGTTACTATGTTAATAATTGCTTTAACTTTGGTTGTTCTGTAATTACATCTAAGAAAATAAAACAAGACTCATAACAGCTGACTGGGTTCGACTTCGTTTCATATTTTAGTCAGCAATTATTCGCTTTTTTTGGGCGTTGAGATTGTAAAAAAGTCAAATATCTAGAAGGTCTTCAGTCAAGTTTCTCGCTGTGTTAAATTTGAGGTCTTCCTACGGACGAGACTGTGTTGGAAATCATCAGAGGGACATATTTTGAGATCCAAATTTCAATTAGCTTTAAGGCCTTACCTTTTTCTACAGTCTTGTTATATGCCTATGTCAAACAATCAGTAAGTGAAAGAGATTATGAATTTAACTAGTTGGATGGAGCTTGCTCCTGTTCTCGCAGTAGTGTCCCCAATCGTAGTATTGCTTTTGTCAGGACTTTGGTTTAATCGCTCATTGGAAAAGCTAAAGATTCGTCTACAAGCAAGTCAGGCGATAGTGCAAAAGCGAGCAGAAATTTACACTGAGATTCAAGAACCATTAAATGATATTTATTGTTACATTAAGCGTGTAGGGAAGTGGAAAACACTCAAACCTTCAGATGTAATCGAGCGCAAGAGAGTGGTTGATCAAAAAATGCATGCTACAAGACCATTTTGGTCGGAACAAATGCAGAAGTCCTATCAAGAGTTTATGGATGTTTGCTTTGTAACATATCGGGGACATAAAATTAACGCAGGTATCGTTGCAGAAGTTGCTAAATTTCAAGAGTTGTCGTCTTGGGAGGTTGAGTTTTCTTCATACTTTGACGGGAACTTTAATGAGCCAAAGTTAGATAAGGCAAATGATAAGTTAATGAGATCATTGTCAATAGATTTTGGCGTTGATTAGTGGGTAGAAATGACAGACTTTAAGATAGTATTAGGTGACATAACAGAAGCTAAAACAGATGCGATAGTTAATGCAGCTAAGCCTTCTTTAACTGGAGGTAGCGGTGTAGATGGAGCCATTCATAAAGCTGCTGGTCCTAGTTTATTAGAAGAGTGTTTATTACTAGAACTGCATGAAGGTATCCGTTGTCCTGTTGGTGACGCAAAAATAACCAATGCTGGCCTTCTGAATTCCAAGTTTATAATTCATACCGTTGGTCCAATCTATCAGGATTACAGCAAACCTCAGGAGCTACTCCGTAGCGCTTATGTTAACAGCATTGAGCTAGCACTAAGGCATAAGTGTAAGTCGATTGCTTTTCCAGCTATCTCTTGTGGGAAATATGGTTATCCGCATGATGATGCCATTGATGTGGCTATTAGTAGTCTAAAGCCATATTTAAATGTAGGGATTGACATTTATTTTTATCTAGTCGAAGAGAGCTTATATAAAAAGTATGTTAGCAAGCTAGGTCCGGCGAGAATGGACATATAACAAAGCATTTGAGAGTGATTCCCAGCGCTTGGCATTCACAGTATCAGGTTGGGTTTAGTGTAGGCGCAGTGATTTAGTTAAGGAGCCTCTGATTAAGTGACTTGTCGCGTGATGGCTATAATGCAATGTCAGATTATGGGCCGAATGATGGGATAGCGTTGCTTAGTGACATGATTGTGCCAGGTGGTGTCACGATACTCGCACCGTTGAGCGATCATTTTTATAAAAATGATAAACAAATTGACAAGAAAACAATTGCTTTATTTCATCTGGTAATGAAACATGCAAAGAGAACATAAAAAGGCCAAATTTCAAGCAGTTTTAAGGCCTTACCTTTTTCTTCCGTCACGTTAGGTGTAAAAGATGGGATGACATCTATATAAATACGAAGAACAATTAGTGAAAGACTATCAATTACCGAGTGAATTCAAATTGTCTCGCTCAAATATATTGTACATCGAAGATAAATCTAATGGCGTAGATGGAGAAGCTCATGTAGGCCGGGTGTATTTTTCTAAATCAGGTAAAACTTTATATTATCGGGGCCTTCGCTTTCAAAGTTTAAAAGGCTCAGGTTTTAAAGCAAACTACTTTGAAACAAAGTCGGGTGATCACTATTGGATTTCAGGGCCCCGTAAAGACCAAAATAATAGGCTTTATGGGGGTAATCAAGGCGTTTTAATAGATGCCGATGTTGAAAATGAATATCAGCAAACTATCAACGCTTAACAAGGCGCAGCAATCGCTTCCGTTGGTCGTTGGGACGTGTAAAACGCTGCGCTTATTTGGCCGTCCCTGTGGGTGGCGTTAGGTATATCTAAGGCTCATGCAGAAATTTGGCTTACAAACAAATCGCTCCTCTCACCACAGTGCAATTGAAGTTGAAATTGTTCGTGAGCAAGCATCGGCCTTAGGTCGTGCAGGAAAGAAGCTTCGCATTTCATTAGAAAGTTATGAGAAGCAACGCTATAAAGCGTTAAGCGAAAGTGAAGAGAAAAGTTTTATCAAAGAAATATCCGAAAATGTTTGGGCATTAATGCTTCAAAGAGAATTTCTTGGTTTTATTGACAACAACTTAAACTGGGTTAGGGAAAATTACGTTATCCCTGATGCAGCAATCGCGATTCTAGGTAGAATCGAGTAACGCTTAAATCAGAATACCTAACAACGCGCCCTGAGGTGGGCTGTAAAGCATAAATCACGTATTTACAGCAAACTTTAACAAAGGCGAATTGCGTTTTTTAAGTGCCGCTAAATAGGTTGATTCATCATACGGCGTTTTGTTTTTCCAGACCTGAACACAATTCTTATCGATTTAAATGCCAGCGATCCGATCATAGTGTCATGGGGTTTACCATTGGCTATTTGTTGTTGATAGTTGGCTTTAGCCGCTTTATCAATGCCGAGTTCATCGTTGATTACTGAGAAAAATTCACCGGTTGGACGAACACCGATATCGAGCTGGGATTGAATAGTGTCGACTCTTATATTGAATTGATTTCAGGGTGATTCATAAGCTAAGCTACATCATGCTTATTATTCAGGCTCGAGCTCCACGTGACTATTCGAAGTTATGCATGATAGATTGACAGTGCTCATTCTTGTTATCGGTTTCAAAAGAGCCTAGCATACAGCGAGCTACTGCCAATGGCCTTTGATTGCAGTCGAAGGTAGGTCTCATTTTGCCAGTTTATGAAAAGATAGAGAAGGATGAAATACACCTTAAATCAACCATACAAAGTATCAAAGTTCACTTCATTCGCTGGATGGCAATAAAGCACAGGCCTTTGGTAACGCGTTATCTGTAAAAAATTTCCGGAGAAAATCATGCAAAAAAGTACAAATATTAAATATTTGAGCATCGCACTTTACGCTATTGGTGTGATTTTTATTGTGGGTGTACCTGCGATGATGATGGTAGTTTGGCCTGATGGATGGAGTTGGTCCCCGGCACAACCAGAATATGAACAGATGATTATGGGTATCTACATCACTCTAGGAATATTCTTAATTCGTGCTGCAAAGGATCCTATGGAACACGCCAGTCTCATATGGTTTACCATTTGGTCGAGCATTGTTCACGCGGGAATTATGCTCGCGCAAGCCATCGTTGATGAAACTGAGCACGCTAATATGTTGGGAGATATTCCCGCATTGTTTTTTGTCGCTTTTTTACTTTGGTATTTGATGCCAAATAAAGCCGAGAGATAGTAGTTCAACTGCTAACAAGTTTGGCAAACGGGGACGGCTAAAAGCGTGACTTCGCCACAATGCGGACCATTCCAAAGGTGTTAAATAAGAATGATTACCTTAAGGCCATCGAAGAGAAGTGAAATTGATAGGTTTGATCAACTGGATAGACAAGAACATGCTCGGGGTTTTGTTATCCAAACGGGTAAGCGACTACATCTAAAACAATTTATTGACCCTAGAATTTCTTATTTAACGATTGAAAATTTTAGCGGTGAATTTTGTGGTTATTTTATTCTTGTCCTTGATGAAAATTCACGAAGTGTTGAGTTTCGCCGAATCCTTATCGATCATAATAGACGCGGTATTGGCCAGATAGCCATACGTGAAATGGAAAAATACTGTAAATCTGAACTCAATGTAAAACGCATCTGGTTAGATGTGTTCCAAGATAATGAAATTGGAGTGCACATTTATGAAAAGATGGAGTATGAACGTTTTAATAAAAAGTCATTTGAGGGAAAAACGCTTTATCTTTATGAAAAAGCTCTCTAGCAACACGTTCTTAGGTGGACTGTAACGTCTAAATACATATTTACATCATACTCTAGCAGTGGTTCTGGCCACACTAAGCGAAGTGCATATTTCTGCCTAGGTGTAATCAATAATATGAGAGAAATTGATAAATGCCCAAAATGTTCAAGTGAGCTTGGTAATTCCGGAGGGCTGTATTGTTGCTGGAAGCCTACTTGTGATTTCCGTTCCTACCGCCCTTGGATTGCTCCTCCTGAGAAAATTGGAGAGCATGAAATTTCCTGCGAGCTAGAAGAAGTTATCGGTGAATGCCTAAATGCATCAGCTTTCGGACCTTTCTTTGTAGATAGAGGAACTAAGGATAATCGATATTTGGAATACCAAACGTTATTGGGTTTTTCTCCAGAGGAGGTTCAGGAAATATCAAAACAGTGGCCAAACGTGGATATATCCGATGTGTTCGTTTCAGAGCTTATTAGCAGTTGTTATGCGAATTTGCTGAGTTACCCTCACGGATGTGATAAATATTGGTCAGAGTATTTCTCTGTGAGCCGCCAACAGTTAGTTAAGTTTGCAAATTCTTGGCGGCAATCAAAATATGTGTAAGGTATCTAACACGTCAATTAACTATGCACCTTCAGCGCCAGACAGCTTACATTGCGCTTCGTTCCAGCTGCCGCCAATTGGGAAGTTAGATAAGACGTTGATCACTAAAGAGTTTTTGAAAAATGGTCAGAAATACTAAAAGAGATAAAGATGTGCAACGCGTAATATTGATTGAGGGATCAATAAATTTATTAGTGTTTATCGCAAAAGTTGCGGTCGGGTTTTCCACTGGATCACTTGCCATTATTGGTGATGCTATACATTCGCTAACTGATGTCGTTAACAATTTTATAGCATGGACAGTAATACGAATATCAAGTTCGCCGCCGGATCGCGAACATCCGTATGGGCACCGCAAGTTTGAAACATTAGCAGTTTTTTTTCTGGCTTCGTTGTTGGTAGTTCTTTCGTTCGAACTGGCTATGCGCGCGATTAGAGAAGAAGACAGCAACATAGTAGCGTCTACTTGGGCCTTAGGCGTTATGTTGGCAGTACTAATTATCAATACAGTATTGTCAATTTGGCAACGCATGTGGGCGCGGAAATTAAAATCGGACATCCTGTTAGCTGATGCAAGCCATACTTTTGCCGACGTATTAACAACTATTGTCGTTATAGTCGGATGGCAGTTGTCATCTATGGGCTATTATTGGCTGGATCGAGTTTGCGCTCTGGGCGTGTCTGTTCTTGTTTTCTTTTTGGCCTACCGTTTATTTAAACGAGCTTTTCCTGTACTTCTAGATGGCTATGCTTTAGACCCTGAATTGTTATCTGACTCTATTCAAAAAGTAGACGGTGTTCGTCAGGTTAAGAGGGTTCGGTCTCGCTGGATAGGCGCTGATAAGTCAGTTGATTTAATAGTTTCAGTTGACCCTGAAATCTCGACAAATGATTCTCATATTATTGCAACTAATATAGAGTCACTTATTACCGAAGACTTCGGGGTGTCAGATATTTCAATACATATTGAGCCATATAATGAAGCATCTAACAGGGTGAATAACTAATATTAGGACTAAAAGGATCAACCAAAATGGATGAGCATAAACTAGTCGTGGCTTAGCCCCTAAACTGACACACCGTATTACCAACCTATGCAGTTTCTCGCTCTAAAGGCAACAAAAGCTCGAAGCGCGCACCTCCGAGTTTCGATGGACCGGCTCGCACGACCCCGCCGAGAGCTTGAATGAGCTGCCGTGTCACAGTCAGACCGAGGCCTGTCTTTGAGCGCTTGGAATCAAAACGCCGCCCGAGTTCCCAGACGCGCTGGTAATCTTTTTTGCTCGGCAGACCATCGCCATCATCCTCGACAACAACTCGCACCACATCGTCTTTGCAAGCGACCGTGACAATTATACGGTTCGCGGCAAAACGCAAGGCATTGGAGAACAAATTCTGCACTGCACGCCGAAGCATCATAGGGTCAGCGAGCACCTGAGCAGATTCTAGGGAAAGGTCGAGATCTATTGATTCACCAGTTGACAGATCTTCGCAAACCCGAGCGACAAGATCCGCAAGATCCACGCACTGAAACAGGTCGTTACTGGAGAAGCGGCGCCCGCTGTTTTTCACCAGGCCAATCACTTGTCGGATATTGCGCTCCAACATATCGACCGTTTTAGCAAGCGCAGGAGAATCCTGTACTAAGGGGTGATCTGACAGCGACGCGACGGCTACGGAGACCACCTGCAATGGCGTGCGCAGATCGTGCATGACGCCTGCATTCTGTTCGTCGGCCCTTTGGTGTGCTGAGGAAATTTCTTGGTTGATTTCGGCCATGATCGCTTCTGCCTTTTCCGCCAGCCATGTGCGACGTGCCAGTTCGATTTCCTTTGTTACTTCGTCTGCAAGCAAGCCGAGCAGTTTCAGTTCAGCTGGCAGCCACCGTCGTGGTTGATCACTGATAACGCAGAAGCTTCCTAGTACGTTGCCATCTGAATCCGAGAGGGGAACGCCGGCGTATGCAGCAACATTGAGTTCAGAGATTGCAAGATTATCGCAGACTCGATCGTCGTTGCGAGCGTCATCTACCACTAGCGCACAACGCTGATTCACTACATGTTGACAGAAAGAGTGACTAAGTGGCGTCTCGCGTTGTTGTCTCCAAGGTGCTTCGAGACCGTACGATGCGGCGAAGAACTGGCGTTCATCATCAACCAGTGAAACGAGACTGACTGGGGCATTCAACGCATGGGTTGCGATGCGGGCATATCGATCCAATGTTTCGCGTTCCGGCGTATCCATCAGACCGGTATCGGCCAGAGACCAAAGCCGATCACTATCAAGAAGGTGTGCTTCAACTTTAGCTTCAGCTTGTTTGTTCATGGGTATAGTAAAAATTGATCCGTCAATATCCTACAATCTACAATAAAAGATAGGCTATTGGCAACAAAACTATCATTACGTAATAGCGAGAAGCCACTCAATCACAGTTGTTTAAGGGCTTAGCCTATGGGGGCGTACTAGATCTATTTTTCACTAGTGGAACTTTAGATATTTGGGCTGGGATTACTGGAGTCTCACCACTTGGGTCTGTTGGGCAAATCGCGATAGAGTTGAGTGGTGCGTCAAGTGGCTTATCGCGTGATGGCTATAACATAATGTCAGATTATGGGCTCAATGATGGAATAGTGTCGCTTGGTGATATGATCGCACTGAGTGGTGTCACTGATCGATCATTTTTAACAAAGATAAACAAATTGACAAGAAAATAATCGCTTTATTTCATCGGCTAATGAAACATGCAAAGAAAACATAAAAATGCAAGGCAGCATCACTCACTATGTGAGCTGGCCTTGTTGTTCTCGACCGCTGCTGGCGGCGGTAACGGATGAATGAATTTTTTTCGCTGGCAAAAGGGCAGACAAGAGACGGGCTACGAAAAGATGCTGCTAGCAAGCGCTAAATGGCCAATCGCTTTTGATATGTATTTGCTTCGATTTTTTCCCGGCCACGAAGTACCCCCACACAAAGATGAAGTTAAAGAAGGGGAGCATCATAGACTTAACCTTATTTTGAAAAATGCTGAAGAAGGCGGCAAGTTCATTTGTAACGATTCTATCCATGAATCCAGATGGATAAAGTATTTTCGTCCAGACAAATCTGTGCATCAAGTAACGAAAATCATCAAAGGGAATCGCTATGTTTTTAGTATTGGCTGGATCAGAGGCTCCTCATGACGCTTATAAAATACGACGTAGAAGACGACTTGAACTTGGGTATGGACTTGGATATCGATAGTGAGATAGGGAGTGTTTATGGCGCTCGTGAAAGCGCTTCATCATTGACACACTAATGCTCTAGGCGCGGCCGATCAGTGCAATCAATGTGGTCTAAAGCGTGCCCTGCCTTTTTCATTCGGTATTTTAGCGGGCCCTTCAGTCGTGCTTTGGCGTAACAGAATATATAAAACGAGCGATGAGCGGTGTAGCAGATATGGAAGATATCAACTTTAGAGAGGCATCATTAAATGATAAGTTTATATTACTTGAGTTTGAGCAGGAGGTTTTACAGGCGGAACGCCCATACAACTCTGCAATAAAGTCGGCTGATGCATTCTATTACGATATGGACGATCTACTTACTAGCAAAAATACTCTCCTTCTAGTCGCTGAAACTAAAGAAAGGATTATTGGGTCTGGATATGCTCAAATAAGGTCATCTAAACAGTCTTTGATACACGAGACTCACTCTTATATTGGCTTTATGTACGTGGCTCCTGAATATCGCGGTCAGGGCGTGAATAAAAGGATCCTCGAAAGGCTTGTTCAATGGAGTACAAATCAAGGAATATCAGATTTTTATTTAGATGTTTATAGTGAAAATCAAACGGCTATACGCGCGTATCAAAAAGCAGGTTTTGTACAGTCAATGATTGAAATGAAATTGAATGTCAGTAAAAGCTAAAAACAAGCTGTACCGCTTGGTCTAGTCGCAGACCGTAATTTGGCGGCGTTTACAAGCACATCGGGCTTCAATCGGTCAATCAATCACTCTACAACCGCATTGTCGTCGCAGATTGCTCTGCCACTCTTGATTACATCGTCTTCTAGTTGTTTGCGGTACAACGACTTGTATATTGTGATCCTCTTTCGCTGTTATATGGCTAGGTTGTGTACGTCGAAGCTGTCTATGTCGAAGCTGTCTAAGTCGAAGTTAAGCTGCATTCGACTTGGATTTCTCACTATCAGCGATAACACCGTAGATCAGGCGTATAAAGCGAGGTATCAATTGGCGAGGCAGGTCATGCCCCATGCCTTCTATCAATTCAATTTTGGCATTTTTTATGTGCTTTGCGGTATCGATGCCACCTTCGACCGGAACAAGTGCGTCGGCCTTGCCGTGAATAATTTGGGTTGGAACTTTAATCTTTCTGAGTAAATGGCGACGGTCTCCAGACTCTAAAATTGCCGCCATCTGATGGGTGTAACCATGTGGTGAGTACGATCGGCGTAAGCCGCTGAGAATGCGGTCGCTTAGCTCTTCTTGTGTTGGAGGATAGTCTGGACTGCCGATAATGGCCCAAGTGGCCAAGCTGTGTTTCAGATACGCTTGTTCGTTATTTCGGTTGGGCCGCATTAGTAATTGTTTGGCGATACGTAAACTTGGTTGCGGTAAAGCCGGATTGCCGCTGGACGACATAATTGAGGTTAGAGACAAGCTACGCTCAGGGTATTCGGCAGCGATCACCTGGCAGATCATGCCACCCATAGACGCGCCAACCCAATGGGCCGATTCTATTTCTAAAAAATCGAGCACGCCAATGGCGTCAGCGGCCATATCCCTTAAGCCATAAGGTACTCGAAACGATAAGCCCAACTTGGAGCGTAATATCAACTTCACTAAGTTGACCGGCTTTTTCGGTTCTATCTGTTGAGATAGGCCAATATCTCGGTTGTCAAAGCGAATAACTCGATAGCCTTTGCTGGCAAGGCCTTCGCATAGAGTCTCTGGCCAAGCAATCATCTGCGTCCCGAGGCCCATAACTAGTACTAATGCGGGGTCTGCCGCATCGCCAAATTCATCGTAGGCCAAACGCAAGCCGTTAGCCATTAAGTACTTCTGAGTCATTGAGTATAATTTCTTGGTTTTTAGTTAAATGAGGATGACTATCGAATGTTAGAATGTTCAATAACTACTTCTTTGAAACCTTTTTGCTGAGCCTCTTTTTGGCTTTAGCTTTTGGCTTTTTCGCAACGGTTATCTCATGCAGCTCTCTGAAAGACTCTTTCAGGCAATCGGCATAGAACGCAGGGTCAGGCATCATCTCTCGGCAGGCGTTAATACTAATATTAAATTTGCCACAATAGCTCAATATTGCATGAAACAAGCCCATGCCATCAATTGCTGGGCCGAGTCCAAAATTGCTCAACATTTTTGCGCCAGTGAAGTAGAGCGGCACCTGAGGCCCCGGAACATTAGTAATAACACAGTTGTATGAGGGCTTGATCCGGTTAGCCAGAGCCAAGCGACTTGATAATTTGGCCGCCGATGCGGTTAACGTCGAGGGTATGAATTGAGTGTAATCGGTCATCGTCTTTGCGCCGATCGCGTTGTTCAACTCTTTTGCTTGAGAAGTGCCAGCATTAACTTCAATTAAGCGCTCTAGTGGATCTTCTATGTCGCTCCTAATGCGCACAGTTAATTGCGATACTTGATTGCCAGCTTTACCCAGTTGGTCTTTGGTGCGAATATTTACCGGAGCCATGGCGGCCAATGAGCGTTCGGGCAACTCATTTTTGCTTTGCAGGTATTTACGTAAACCGCCGCCACAAATTGCCAGAGCCACATCATTTACAGTTACCCCCGGCACTGCATTCTTTATTTCTTTAATATCCTCCAAATCGAATTCGACGGCATCAAACACTCGATAAGGCGAAACGTTGGTATTAAATCGTGTCCGTGGAATATCCGTGACTCGTGATAATTTTCCGCGAGCTAGCCCAGCAGCTAGCTTTGCTACTCCTGGAATAGTGTTTTTAGCTACTTCATATACGCGTAACGGCGTTTTTATATTATTTAGCTGAGAGCGCCAGAAAAGCTCCATGGCGGTTGGCGTGCGATCCTTGTTAATCTCTTGAGGGCTCTCGCTGACCTGGTATTCAGGACTCAGATCATGTATTGCTGCGGCAACTTCTACCCCGGAGGCACCATCAATCGCAGCATGATGCATCTTGCTTAACACAGCGAAGCAGCCAGGCGGGTAGCCTTCAACGTTGTCTAGGCCTTCAATGATATAAAATTCCCATAGCGGTCGAGCACGGTCGAGTGGGCGAGCATGTAAGCGCGAGGCTTGAATGCAAAGCTGGCGCCAATCTCCTGGCTTAGGTAGTGCTATATGCCTGATGTGGAACTCAGGGTCGAAGGGGCCGTTAGATTTCCAGTAGGGATGGTCCAATCTCAATGGCACTTCGACCAAAATATTATTCATAGCCGCAACACGGTGTGCTCGGTTAAGTACATTTTCCAATATCTGTTTGAAGCCGACGCGGCCACCGGGAGCGGTTGATGGGTCGTATATAGCCAAGCCACCAATGTGCATCGGGCTGTTGGCTGTTTCGAGATAAAGAAATGAGGCATCTAAGCCGGTCAGTTGGTGCACGCACGCGCTCCGTTTTTACGGTTATTTTTGCATAGCTTGCCACGGTCTTTCGATACTCGCAATTGAAGAGTATCAATAGCCACCATTTTTATCGCATTTAGTTGGTCTGTACCGCTCATTTATCGGCCTAAGAATTTGGCCATAAATGCGCAGTAAACCTTTGTGAAACCGGGGCTTTATGGTATAAACGCGCCTCAACATAAATCGTCCGATTGTCATTGGCAACTACTGGGTGCTTTTTGTCGTTATAAGTTTTTGATTTTATTGAAGATGTCGCTTCAGGTTTTCTGAGACGATTTCCATATTCGGTGGCAATTGCTACTTCAAATAGATTTTAAGCTGCGACACGAGGTTAGTAGTTCAGATTTTTCGGATTAGTCTAAACCCGTACAATTTGGAGTACACATATGTCAGACGTTACTATGCGCCAGATGCTTGAAGCAGGCGTTCACTTTGGTCACCAGACTCGTTATTGGTCACCTAAAATGCGCCCGTTTATCTTCGGTGAGCGCAATAAAATTCACATTATCAACCTTGAGCAAACGTTACCAATGTTCAACGACGCGATGAACTACATCGGCAGTATCGTTGGCAACGGTGGAAGCATCATGATGGTTGGTACTAAGCGATCAGCCAGCACTCTTATTAAAGAAGCTGCAGAACGAGCAGGCGCGCCTTATGTTAATCATCGCTGGTTAGGCGGCATGTTGACTAACTTTAAAACGGTTAAAAATTCTATTCGTCGTTTGAAAGAGTTGGATACCCAGTTAGTTGAAGGCACGGCAGCACGCTTGAATCTGAACAAAAAAGAATCTCTTACGCTTGATCGTGAACGTATTAAGCTAGAGCGCAGTCTTGGCGGTATTAAGAACATGCAAGGCTTGCCTGACGCATTGTTCGTAATTGACGTTAAAGCCGAATACATAGCTGTATCGGAGGCCAACAAGTTAGGTATCCCAGTGATCGCTGTAGTTGATACAAATTGTGTACCAGACGGCATTGACTATGTAATTCCTGGTAATGATGACGCGATTCGAGCCATCAGCTTATACGTAGAAGCGGCGGCTGACACAATCATCAACGCTCGTGCTGCGGCTCAAGTAAAGCCAGCAGCGGCATCGAAAGATAGCACTAGTGAATACGTTGAGCTAGTAGAAGAGGTTGCTGCAGCGGCAGCAGCTGAAGACTTGGCGGCAAGCCAGGTCGCTGTTGAAACTGGTGCTTCAGACGATGTTGAAAAGACTGAAGCAGTCGCAGCGACTGACGCTGATAAATTGACCGACATCAATGGCATTGGTCCAGTGATCGAAGGCAAGTTGAATGACTTGGGCGTTAAAACGTTTCAGCAAATCGCTAACTTTACAGCGCAAGACGTAGAGCGCATTGATGGCGAACTAAATTTTAAAGGTCGTATCGAACGTGAAGAGTGGATTGCTCAAGCGAAAGCAAAACTAGCTTAAAAC
>Ga0316189_10002482_pt1 | contig 18056 bp, 21 predicted proteins | sample LowCovwburrow_MG_FD_204930 | JGI IMG/M metagenome (GOLD analysis project Ga0316189, IMG submission 204930) | Coastal sediment microbial communities from Maine, United States - Lowes Cove worm burrow | ecosystem: Environmental > Aquatic > Marine > Coastal > Sediment | place: USA: Maine...
GCCGGAATTGATTTACATTCAAGCAATAATTACATCGGTATTATGAATCAGGATCACAAAAGGCTATTTGGAAAAAGGCTGCCCAACTCTCTGGACGAGATTTTGATGGTTTTGGAACCATTTAAGTGAATCTTTTCGTGAAAATATCTGCAAAATCATTCACTATAGTGATCTAAACTTGACAATATCCTATGTCTAATATATTTAGTTTAAAAATCAGCGGCCACCAGCAGAGGTGGCTCCGGCCCCTTCCAGGGGCCATCCTCATACCCCCAGCTCTGCTGGTGGTCGCTGATTACTATAGTGAATAAAACCGGTCGAAAGGCTCCATTTTAGACCACAAAAGAGTACTATGGATTGTCAAGTTCAAATATTTGTCGATGACAGTTGGAAGACAGCCGCGGTGTTTGAGCCTGATTCCCAGACAATCGACAAAGGGATTGCTGGAGGCGGCCGATTGCAATACGATATCGATTATGCGGTCACTGACTTGGGCAACATAGCAGCAGAACTTATACCCGGGCTTACCGTTGGCTTTGAATTGTTCCGTTTTGAGCATTGGCCTCCATTTCTGGTCGATCTGGTGCCGGCCGGCGCCGGCCGGCGGGCTTGGCTCAGGCGAATGCAGGTTGAAAAAAACGGTCCGCAGATGGATTGGCACCTGCTCACCCAGGGAGCCGGTTCCCCGCCGGGAAATCTGCGGATCGCCGAGGCCGTTCTTACTCCCCCTGCCGACCATTTCAAGGGGGGCTTTCCCCGCAGGGACATCCTCGAGCAGCGGGAACGTTTTCTAGATTATGCCGAAGAACGTGGCGCCCATGTTGCGGGGGCTTCCAGCGTGCAGGGTGAAACGCCAAAATATCTGCTCGCAGAGGATCATGCCGGGATGTTTCATGCCGAGGGAGCGCTACCCGACGAAAAGATCAAAAAGTTCTGGCTGGTTAAATTTCCTCGCGGCAGTCGCACCGACGAGCGGAATCAACAGGTCTTACGCAATGAAGCCCCTTACCTGGAAGTTGCCAGAAAGTTTGGCATTCGCTCCGGAGAGCCCCTCGTTTATGAAGACGACGTTCTGTTTGTGCCGCGTTTTGATCGAAAGGTTTCGGATGGTGGCGTTGAGCGTTTGGGCATGCATAGTCTGTATGCTGTGGCCAATATACCGGGATACGGCGCGGCGGTTCGTCATGATACATATTGCCAGGCTCTGGGGAAAGTCGTCGCCGATTCCGTCCAAGAATTGCGAGAGTATATACGTCGCGACATCCTGAATTTGGCACTGCGAAATACCGACAATCACGGGCGCAATACGGCCGTCCTGAGAAAGAACGGTCAAGTCAAACTGTCACCTCTTTTTGACTTTGCGCCCATGTTTCTGGACCCTGTTGGCATCGGTCGTGTCAGCCGATGGGAAGATGAACGGCCAGGAAACCAGCCTGAATGGGCGATCATTTGTGAAAAGCTCAAAGATCTCTTAGCCCCCATTGAGACCAGGGCCTGGCTTGCCGACCTGGGTGAGGATGTCAAACGACTGGCGGAGACCATGAAAGACTGCCATGTCGATGATGACATTATTCAAAGACTCGCGGGCTGGATCGATGAAGTTGCCGCAGGACTTGTTGAGATACGGCCGAGGATATGGATTTAGGAGACCCGGATGAAACGACCCACCCCCAAAGTAATGGCCCGGATGAAAGAGGAGCTTTATCTCGGCCTCGCCCAAGGCGATATCGGTATTCGGGAAGCGACGCGTCGGATGCGCAAAATCCTGGGTATGAACCAGAAGGAATATGCCCAAAAAGTTGCCGACATCTCTCCCCGGATACTTTCCCAGTTCGAGAACGGTTCGGGGAACCCGACCCTGAGCACCCTGGAGAAAATTGCCTTGCCGTTCGGGCTGAAGATCACTTTTCTGCCTCCTGAGCCATGGCGGATGCATGCACTAAAGGAATAAAAATTACAAGTTTTGAGAATGTTTTTGAGGATTTAAAAATCAAACGAAAACGGACTGGAAATGGGTCGACCCGGAGGTTGTTCTTGCCATCCATGACCAGCAGATTGCTGAACATGGCGGAGCAGATGGCATACGGGATATGGGGTTGATCGAAAGCGCCTTGGCTCGACCAATGAATCTTGCAGGCTATTCAGCATCCGATATTTTTGATCTTGCGGCTGAATATGGCTATGGTATTGCACGAAACCGTGGTTTTATCGATGGGAATAAACGCACCGCCTATGTGGTCACACGGGTTTTTCTTATTCTCAACGGTCACGATTTTGCGGCGCAGGCTATTGAACGGGTTCTTATTTTCGAGAAGCTGGGCAAGGGGGAGCTTGCAACGGACGAATTTGCCGGGTGGCTGCGGCGTCACGCAAAGATCTTTATCGGAGGTATCCCTCCCCTGCCGTAACCGCATCACCCGGCTCACGATTTCCAGATCGATGGACTTGGCGCTAGCCCATCAGCAGCTGCTTTACTTTCCTGACGCCGTCGCCGGCATCCTGGGCATAGGCATCCGCGCCAATACGATCTGCCCAGCGCTGGGTTACGGGGGCACCACCGATGATGGTCTTATATTTATCCCGCAATCCCGCTTTTTTCAACTGCTGTTCCAATTCTTTCTGGCCGACCATCGTCGTCGTCAACAGGGTGCTGGTCCCAATGATATCGGCACCGAATTTTTCCGCCTCCTCGATGAATCGCGCAATCGGAACATCGCGGCCAAGATCCAGTACATCAAATCCATTGGCTTTAAAAAGAGATACAACGATCGTTTTGCCGATATCGTGGACATCTCCCTCAACGGTTCCCAGGACAACTTTTCCGGACACCAGCTCTTTTTCACTGGGGATGGCGGCATTGATGATTTCCGTTGCCTTTTCCATTGCCGTGGCCGAGTAAATCAGAGCCGGCAGAAACAGCCGCCCGGTTTCGAAAAGATCACCCACTTTGTTGATTCCCGGAATGAATCCGTTTTCCATTAACAATAAGGGGTCAATTCCCTCGTCTATCCCCCGTTTTGCTATTTCGACTGCCTCATCCGCCTTACCATTCACAATGGCTTCTGCCGCTTCCTCGAATATTTTTTCGGTCATGGTGTCCATCCTTAGTTAAACGATTTATACGAGCTTATTCCCACCCTGTCTTTAAACATGTTCACGCAGTTTATTTCCAGATCCAGCAATTCCGCAATTCTGAATTTGGCATCGATTCCCTTGGCCACCGCCGGTGTTTCGTTGACACGCCCGATATCGAGATCTTCTCTGATTTCGTTCATCAGCACCGTATCAGCAAGGTCTGCTGCCGAAACACCCAGTTTGTCAGCCACGTAATTTTTTGCTGCTTCGATTCTCATCCCTCGGTTCAGTTGCAAACGCGCTACCAGATCTCCGGCAGTGCGTATACCGCCCATCCCCGAGATGACTGCATGTGCAGCATGCATCCCCAGAGGATCACCAACGCCCACCTACAACCCGTCCAATCTGCACAATTCGACATGGGCTTTTGAAGCGCGCGACAGGGCATCCAGCGGCGGCGTCAGGGTGAGGGGCACCCCCCCGACCCCCATGCCCAGATTGGCATGCACCGGTATCTCGGAAGCCTCGGAACAGGCCTTGGTAAATACGATCGAACGGGCGAGATTCCAGGGTAGTGATTCGTTTGTAGCGATATTGATGGCCGGCCCGAAAATGGTAACCCCTGCTTTTTGGGCGAGTTTTAACTGATCATGGGGATAAAGCCCGGCCAACCGCACACCGTCATACTCAATTTCAGCGTGCATTCCCAGGATAAATTCGCCGGACATGCCCATTTCGATTCCCATCGCCGGATATTTGTCATGCAAAATTTCTACTGCCTTTAAGGCCGCATAGAACTCCGCATCCCCCGAGGCAGCTGTAGTATCGAAATTAATTCCATCCGCGCCGGCTTTTTCGTACAGTTCGCTGCCGACATACACCATGTCTTTGATGGCATACTCCGCCATCTGTTCGTATGCTTGCTGGGCCTCGTCAATTTTCCCCATGGGAAGCAAATCCGCCGGGTTGACCACCGGACCGTCGGGGACACTGTACAATCCTAAATTCGGCATGGAACCATAAAAGATGGGGGCAATTGTCTGCAATACCGCTTGTTCCATGTTGGGCTTTTCATATTGCACCACATGTTTGCACTGCTTGAAGCTGTAATCAATATGGGTCAACTCCAGGGTGTCGGCCCCCAAAGCCCTTTCGAACAAAAGCAGCTGCTGAATTTTACTGACAGGGATATGGGCGCGTTCGATTTTGGAAGTCATGTTGTCATAGGTCAGACAGCATTCCTTGCCCTGTTCTACCCCGACAACCCTGTCTTTGCATCGATAAAGATCCAGCAAGTATTTTATCTCATCATCAGTTAAAGGAGGAACCCCGGCCCGTTCGGCAGCATCCACGGCACCCGCCTCCAGCTCCTGTTGGATTTCAGCGGCCGACATTTCGATCCGGCTGCCGTCACCCATCCTGGTAACAATTTTCTCCATGGGCAGTCTCCCTAGATTTTACATCCTCGTCCGTTGGTTTTTGGGATCATAGGGAGAATGGATATGAACCCCGGCCGGAATCATTTTACCTTCGACTTCGAGTTCATATTTGCCGTCCAGCACCCATTGATCGGTGATGTTATCCTCATTTTTCACATATCCCATGCCCACGGCAGAGCCGATCTTGAAGCCGTAAGCACCGGAAGTCAGGTTATTCATCCAGACACCGTCCCGATATAGCGGCTCACTGCCATACAGCATGACATCCGGATCCTGCGGTGTAAACATGACAAGTTTTCGTGTGATTCCCGCCTCTTTTTTGCTCAATAAAGCGGCACGGCCTCTGAAATCGCCCTTGTCCGGCTTCACGCCAAAACCCAGGCCGGCTTCATAGGGGGTGTCATCGGGGGTGATGTCCGATTCCCAATGGCGATATCCGGTTTCCAGTCGCAACGAGTTAACCGCCTGCATACCGACCAGGCGCAAACCGAACTGTTTGCCTTCCTCCAGGAGGGCATCAAAGACCGCCGGTGCGAACATACTCGGGACATAAAGCTCCCATCCCAATTCACCCACATAAGACATTCTCAGTGCCCATGGCCGGGCATAGGCAACATCGATTTCTTTGGCAGTGCTGTAGGAGAAAGACTCATTGGAAAGATCGGCATCGGTCAGCTTGCCAAGCAGATCTCTGGATTTGGGCCCCATGATCGCCAGCATGGCATAGCCATGGGTCACATCGGTGATGACCGCATGGGCATCGTCAGGAATCCGGCGCTTGAAGTAATCATAATCGTGTACCACTGTCGCTGCCGCGGTCACGATAAAAAAAGTGTCATCGGAAAAGCGCGTCACTGAAATATCGGTTTCAAATCCACCCGCCTCGTTTAAAACCGGTGTATACACGACTTTGCCGATGGGCACCGCCACATCGTTGGAACAAAAATACTGCAGGACGGTTTCGGCATCACGGCCCTGAACCAGGAATTTACCCATCGATGTCAGATCATAAAGACCGACACCATCGCGCACGGCCATATGTTCTTGGCCCTGATACTCAAACCAGTTGGGCCGGCGCCAGCTGTATTTGTGAACCGGCACGACACCTTCGGGGGCAAACCAGTCGGCGCGTTCCCAACCCGCATTCTGGCTGAAGGCAGCCCGGTGCGCTGCCAGGCGATCGTGGATGGGGGAGCGGATGATACCCCGGGCCGACGTCAGCTGCCGGTTGGGATAGTGATGATGGTAGAGCACACCGACGGCCTCCACAATGCGGTCCTGTAAATAGCGGGCGTTTCGTTGCCAGGGAAAATAGCGCCGCACATCAATCGGCCACAGTTGCTCTTCCGGATGTCCCTGGTCAATCCAATGCGCCAACGCCCGACCGACGCCACCGGCACTTTGAATCCCCACGGAATTCATGCCGCATGCCACAAAAAAGTTTTTAACCCCCGGAGCTTCTCCAACCATAAAGGCCGTGTCGGGGGTAAAGCTTTCGGGCACCACCGACAGATGGCGAATCTGGGCGGTTTCCAGGGCCGGAAACCGTTTCAGACCGCAATCCATGAAAACCTGGAACTGATCCCAGTCTTCCTGAAGCTCTTTATACATGAAGTTTTCAGGGATGCCTTTCATCCCCCAGGGTTTCGACACCTTTTCAAAGCCTCCCATAAGAATTCCATCGGATTCGGACTTAAAGTAGGTAACACCGTCAAAATCGCGCACCGTGGGAAAATGTTTTTTCAATCCCTCTATCGGCAGCGTTACTGCATGCATGTGTTCGGCGGCATGCAGCGGCACACTCACATTGACCATCTGGCCGACCTGCCGGCCCCACATCCCGGCGCAATTGACCACATATTCGCAGGTGACATCCCCCTGGTCGGTGCTGACACCGCACACGGCGGATTTTTCCGTTTTGATGCCGCTGACCTTGACATTTTCAAAAATTTTGGCACCGCGCATTTTAGCCCCTTTGGCCAATGCCCGGGTAGTCTCAATCGGGCTGGTTATGCCATCCCGGGGAAGGTAAAATGCGGACACGAGATCATCCGTTCGCATGCCTGGGACCAACTCGCCGGCTTCGTTGGTGCTGACTTCATGCATTTCAATGCCGAAGGCCCGGGCCATGGCGGCACCGCGCAGCAATTCGAACCGACGATCTTCCGTCTGGCAAACGGCCACGGCGCCGTTTCTTCTGAAACCGGTAGCTTCCCCGGTTTCAGCCTCCAGCCCCTCATAAAGGTCAACGGTGTATTTGGCCAGATTGGTCATCTCCTGATTTTGCCGTAGTTGGGCCAGCAACCCGGCGGCAGCCCAAGTTGTTCCGGAAGCAAGCTCTTTTCTTTCCAGCAGCACAACATCTGTCCAACCTAGCTTGGTCAAATGGTAAGCCACGCTGCAGCCAACGATGCCGCCTCCGATAATAACGACTTGGGCGTGTCCGGGAATTACTTTACTCATGTCGACCTCCTGGTTTTAATGTATGAATTTCTACAATTTTTAGAATAACAATGCTTTTTGATTCTCTAAACCCACTGTTCCATTATTCTCTCCGAGCCGTAGGGTCTACGAGCCGGAGGCCAGAACCCATGATAGCGCTAAAGCGTCACTGCGTGCCCAATATTCCTGAATTCCGACATTCCAATTGGGGCAAAGCCTCTAGCAATCCCCTGTAAGTTGAATGAGATATGATTTCCGAGAGGCGATCAATATACATAACAGTTGAAATCTTTTTTCAGGCTGGTTTTCAGAAATTTCAGCATGATCTCTTCAGTGTCCTGATGCTCCATCTTGACGATCAATATGCTTCGCCCGGTTTTCTGGTCGATGCAGACCTCACGGTGCAGGATTTGTTTTTCCACGTCTAATAGAGCTTCATCCACCTTTAAAAATGCCGGATCATCAACGTACCCGCCTTTGTCCGCGATAACGATGTAGCTGAATGCCGGATCAAAAGTGGTTTTTATTTTCTCAAAGCATGAATCGCGATGTGAATCCATCAGTTTAACTTAGCTAAGATATTTTATCCTTAAAACGCTGTACGCAGTTAATATCGATGCCCAGTACCTCTGCAATCCGAAACTTTGCCTCAATACCTTTAGCGCACCCCGGCAGCGGTGTTACGGCACCGATCTGAAGATCTTCGCGCACCTCCCCCATAATCACAGGATCCGCCAATTCCGAGACGGCTATCCTGAGCCTGTCTGCCACGTATTTTTTGGCCTCCTGAATTCGCATACCGCGGGACATTTGCATGCGCGCTACCAGATCTCCGGCAGCCCGCATTCCGCCCATTCCCGAGGCATGCGCGTGGGTGAGAGCCATACCGAGTGGATCACCCACGCCAACCTACAACCCGTCCAGGCGACAGATCTCGACCATGGCCTTGGATGCCCGGGAAACGATATCTATGGGGGGATGATCGGTTACCGTCACGGAGCCGACACCCATGCCCATGTTCACGTGAATCGGGATGGTGGCCACCCGGCTGCATTCTTTCATGAAGGTAATCGCCCGGGCAAGATTCCAGGGGCAAGACTCCGATGTGTTGGTATTGACCACGGGTCCAAAGATGGTTACCCCGGCTTTTTGCGCCAGCTTCACCTGATCGTGGGGATACAAACCGGCCAGGCGCACACCATCATATTCCAGTTCGCTGTGCATTCCCAGGATAAATTCCCCGGCCATGCCGAGTTCTATGCAAATATCCGGATAGGTCTTCCTGAGTTTTTCGGCGGCTATCAATGAGGCCTGGAAGTCGGCGTCTCCGGCGGCACCCACCGTGTCCAGATTGATGCCGTCAGCCCCGGATTCATGCATGCCTTTAGACACATACATAATGTCATTGACTGCGGCGTCCACGGTGGCTTCATAGGAATCCTGGGCCTCCTTGATTTTTCCTTGCGGCAACAATTCAGCAGGATTCGGGAAGGGCCCGTCCGGTTGACTGTAGAGACCGAGATTCGGCATGGCGCCATAAAACAGGGGAATATGGGTCGATAACAGCGCCTGTTCCAGAATCGGTCGTTCCATGGTGGCAATCGGCTTGATCGGTTTGAAACTGTAGTCAACATGACACAATTCCATGGTGTCCGCTCCGAAAAGCTTTTCGTAAATCTGCAGTGCCTGAATCCGATCAACATTTACCCCAACACGTCTGATCTTAAGTGTTCCCGCGTCGTAACTGAGAATCACTTCATTGCCCCGCTCAACGCTCACGAAGTTGTAGGGAGATTTGAAGATCTCTAGGAGATATTGCAGCTCTTCTTTGTTGAGGGCCGGAATATTGCCGCGTTCGGCCGCATCGGCCGTTCCGGCCTCAAGATCCGCCATGAGTTCGCTTGTGCTCATTTCCAGGGGAGATCCGTCACCATAACGAGTAAATATTGTTTCCATTTCTCCTCTCTAACCCGCATAATCCGGGACAAGAAAAATGACGAATGAAGATTGATGGAATCGCTTCACTCCGTCGTTTTTATGATAGTCTTTTCTGAATTCGAAAAGAATCCCGGCCCTGAAGACCATGTTTTCAATCTTGGAATAAATTAGCCCGGTGGGCTTTGAGATTCTCCATGAAGGGCCTATCTTTGCCGGCGAGGGGCTCAGCCGTAATGATATCGGCCTCTACCTCGTTGCCCAAATTGGATTGATCCGCTGAGCATCGAAATACAATGCCGGTTAAGATCCTATCTCAAGCCATCAATTCTTTGGCTTTTTCGGTGGCGGAAGCGGCATTGGCACCGTAGGCATCAGCACCGATTTCCTCCACAAAAGCCTGGGTCACCGGAGCCCCACCGGCCATGATCTTGACCTGATCGCGAATGCCAGCCTCTTTGAGCGCCTTAATCGTTTCCTCCATTTTCGGCATGGTGGTCGTCAGCAGCGCCGACAGGCCCAGGATGGTGGGCTTGTGTTCCTTGACAGCATCAACAAACTGCTGTGGGGTGATATTGGTTCCCAGGTCAACGACTTCGAAGCCCGCGCCCTGAAGCATCATAGACACCAGGTTTTTACCGATGTCATGCAAATCACCCTCCACCGTGCCGATCAGATAGGTACCCACGCCGGCGGCATCGGCTTCCGACAGCAGCGGTTTTAATATGTCCATGGCCCCATGCATACAGCGGGCACAGAGCAGCACTTCGGGGATGAACATATCGCCGGCTTTAAATCGCTTGCCCACCACATCCATACCGGCCAGCAATCCTTTATCAATGATGTCCCGGGGGGCCGCCCCCTGATCCAGGGCCTGCTGAGAAAGTTCCTTGACTTCGTCTATCTTGCCAACAATCAACCGTTCCGCAATCTTCTCAAATAATGCATCCATTTCAATCCTCTCCTTATAATATGAAATTTAGAATTTCTGCCTAGGGGTAGTGAAAAGTTAATCTCAAAAAGACTTATATGGACCATGCTACGGATAATTTTTCACCATTTCAGTTCCTGCCTGAACTACTTAGTGCGTATACCCAATTCTGCTTCCGCTTCTTCAACGATGGAACGTATTGCGGATAGAACAGCATCCGGCAACGGGTCCGGTTTGTGGTTTTCCAAAATATATCTCGCTTCTTCCAAGGCCCGGTGGTATATATCCGTCCCGCCGGCTGCCTGCCAATCTTCGCGCATGCGGCGGTCGATCAATTTCGGCTGCGATTGTGCCCGCATGTGCTTATAGGTGCTCTCATGCGAGAGAAAGTCTTTTCCAACCCCGATCTCTTTAATCACATCCACTGCCAGGGTTTCATCATTCACCGGAATTCCCTGCACCAGGTACTTAATCATGCGGGCGAACTCATTGTCCATCACCATTTGGCCGTAATCAATCGTCATGCCCATTTCGATCATCCCCAGGCCGTAAATCAGGTTGGCTCCTGCCAACGCCGGTAAGAGGCCTGTGATGGTTTTTTCATGACCGGACTGGGCATCACAGGTTTTGCTGTCGCCCTAGCCACCGGCTACCCAGCTGGGTAGCAGATAGTAGGTCGACATCTGGGCCACGGCGGCATTGATCAAAGCACATTCCGGTGAGCCCACGGATGCTGCCGCCAGTCTCAGATCCATGGCGGTGGTGGAACTCCCGTAAATGAATTTGGCCCCCTTGCAGGTGAGTTGACTGAGGATCAGGCCGCCCAGGATTTCCGCATTATGATCCACCAGGGTTCCCGCCAGGGTAACCGGTGATGACCCGCCGGCCATCGCCATGGATAAAACGTTCACCGCCAAACCGGCCCGGGCGGTTTCCATGATTATTTCACAGCTTTCCCCAACCAGTTGCAGTGGGCTGATGGGGCAGGTGATAAAGGAAATGATCGGACGCTCCCGCAGCTTGTCTTTGCCTCCCGTAATGGCGGCCGCCATTTCCACCAGTTTTTTGGTCAAATATCCGTTGCCGGACCCCATGAATCCGTGTTTGGACGTATTCGGCAGCCAGGCTTCGGCATTGTGCAGCTGGACGGTTTCCACCGGCGCATCGGCGGCACCCACGGCCCGTTCGTAAACATCGATTTCGCTCAAATAGTCGGCCAGAAGCGCCGAGGCGGCGACATCTGCTTTGGTGGTTTCCCGATGCTGACCGGTATAAGGGTCATTAATAAAAACCCCTTCGCCGAAATTGGTGAACCCGACCCGGTTGCTCTCCATAACGAAGTCGTTTTTGGGGTTGCGTCCGGCCAGGAGAAGTTTTGAAGGTGCCGAGCGGATGGCATCTTCCACCACATAGGGGGGAAATTTTACGATTTTGCTTTTTTTGTCAATGATTGCTCCACCGCCATCCAGGACTTCCAGGGCCTCATCGTCGTCGAAAAGAAGCCCGGTTTCTTCCAGAACTTCAAGGGTGGCCAAATGGATCTCATCGAGCTCATCGTCGGTCAAAATTTTCAGGTTCAGCCCCCCGCTTTGCCGTTTACCGGCATGCAAGTTGCGTCTCAAGTTTACACCTCCTTTGGATTGAGTGTTGATAATAATTGGCGTCATTTTCCGGCAATGGATTTCTATATATAGACTATATCCGATCCGATATTAAATTTTCATTTTCGATCAGGTCGGCAAATCAACCCAAGCCGGTATAAAACATCGAAAAAAAATGCCGCTGCAGCGCTACTTAATACCATCGACCGGTTTGTTTTAGCAAAGGTGATCCATTTCTGGATCAGCCAAAGGATGCGGTCTTTCCCTTCACAATTCTATCCTACTGAAATAAATGATAATTAACTCATAAAACGATACTCACAGTCATTTGGGATAGTGGCACCGGCTGATCCAGTTTTTGATCACGCCGCATAATTGGGTTCAACGCACCAACTCTTTTTCGGCTTCTTCAACGATGGATTGAATGGTATTCAGAACATTTGCCGGCAATGGCGCGGGCTCATAGGTTTCCAGAATTTCTATCACACTGTCATGGGCGCGTTTGTATATGTCCGTAGAGCCGGCTGCCGCCCAATCCTCACGCATCCTGCGGTCGATGAGTTGGACCTGGGATTGGGATTTCATGTGCTTATAGGTACTCCCATGGGCCAGGTAGTCTTTGCCGATGCCCAATTCTCTGATGACATCCACCGACAACGTTTCGTCGTTGACGACGATTCCGTTCAGCGAATACAAAATCATCCCGGCGATTTCATTATCCAGTACAAGTTGTGCCAGGTCGAAGGTGATTCCCATCTCAAGCATTCCCAAACCGTAAATGACGTTGGCCCCTGCCAGCGCCGGTAGCATGCCTGTGATGGTTTTTTCGTGACCCGACTGGGCATCAACCACCTTGCTGTCGCCCTACCCACCGGCCACAAAGCACGGCAAACTGTAAAAGCGGGCCAGCCGCGCCACTGCCGCGCTGATCATGGCAAGTTCCGGAGACCCCACGGTGGCCGTGGCTTTTTTCAGATCCATGGGGCAGGTCGAACTGCCATAGATAAAGGGCGTTCCTTTGCTGGACAGTTGACTTAAGACCAGGCTGGATAGGACCTCACAATTCTGAATTACCAATGTACCGGCGGGATGGACCGGACTGGAAGCGCCGGACAGGGCCATCCCGATGACCAGAACGCCCAAGCCGCTTCTGCCGGCTTCTAATATGATTTCACAGTGATGCTGCGGCAGTTTGAGGGGACTGATAGGGCAGGTAGCAAATGTGAGCAACGGTCGCTCCCTGAGCTTTTCCCTTCCGCCGACAATTGCGGCGCACATGTCAATGATTTTTGGTGCCTGATACCGGTCGACCGGACACAGCCAATGGTGTTTGGTCGTGTTGATCAGGGACGCCTCGGCGTTGTGCAACGCCTGTACCTGGTGGGGTTTGTCGTGGGAGCACATGGCCCTTTCATAGGTTCCGATATGCTCCAGAGCATCGATTATCCGAGCTGCTTTTGCCACATCCGCCTTGGTGCTGTCTCTATGTTCACCGCTGTACGGATCAACGAACATGATGCCTTCACCAAAATTGGTAAATGAAACCCGATTGTCTTCCAGAACAATGTCATCTTCGGGTCTGCGTCCGCAGGCAATAAATGTCGCCGGTGCCGAGCGGATGGCATCTTCAACCACCCAGGCAGGGAATTTTACGGTTTTTGTTTTAGGGTCGACCCGGCAGCCGCCGCCGTCCAGCAGCTCGAGGGCCTCTTCGCTTTCAACAAAGACACCGGTTTCTTTCAGCACTTCCAGGGTGGCCAAATGAATTTCGTTCGCCTCATCATCAGTCATGACATTCAGACTGAACCCTGAATTGCGACTGATTCCGGCCTTCCGTTTACGGAACATTCATAAACCTCCTAACTCCCGCTTTATCGGGGAATTGACGATTGAATATTTAAGGATGAAAATCATTATCTACCATTTAGCGATTAGGCGATACCGAGCTCTTTCTCAAATTCTATTACGATCTCGTCCATGGTGTCAGCGGCGCCTTCCGGCAGCGGGTAAGGCTGATGATTTTGGATAATATCAATCGCGGCCCCATAAGCCCTTTCACGCATGGATGCCCCACTGGTAAGGTCCATCCAGTCACTGCGCGACCTGCGGTCAAATAACTTCGACCGGGACTGACTCCTCATGGTACGCAGGCTGTGTTCATGGGAGATATACGCACCTCCGGATCCAACCTCGTGTATCACATCCATTGCCAGTTTGTCGTCGGAAATTTCTATCCCCCCAATGGCAACCTGGATCATTCTGATCATTTCGGCATCCATAACAAGCTTGGCATAATCAATCGTCAGACCCTGTTCCAGAACTCCGGATCCAAACACGATATTCGCACCCGCCAGAGCACTCAGGGTGGCGCTGAGGGTAAATTCATATCCGGACTGGATATCCGGTATCTTGCTGTCGGAAGCACCTCCGCCGACATAACTGGGCAACCGATAGTATTGGGCCAACTTGGCTATGGAAGCGTTAATCATGCCGTATTCGGGTGAGCCGATGGCTGACGTGCCGAACCTTAAATCCAGGATCGTGCTGGTACTGCCATAGGTGCACGGTACGCCTTTTTTTGTCAGTTGGGCCAAGATAATGCCGCTCAACACTTCGGTGTTGTGGGTTACCAGGGTGCCGGCCAGGGTGGCGGATGATGTTCCGCCGGAAAGCGCCATTGGAAGTACCAGGACCCCCAAACCCGACCTGGCGGAACTAATAATTACTTTGCAGGAATTATCGGGCAAGGTGAGCGGGCTCAGGGGACAAATGCTGACGGTAAAATTCGGTCGTTTGATGAAATTGTCCCGGCCGCCGGTGGCCGCTGAGGCGAGCTCAACCATGACCTCCAAAGAGCGCGGAGAATCAACGCCCAGAAAAATATGTTTGCCGGTATTTCTCAACAATGCGTCCAGGTTATTGACGGACAAGGCCCCTGCTGGGACATCCGTCGAGTTGACACTTCTGGTTACCACGCAAATTTCATCGAGATAATCGCATACCCGGGCAATTTCACCGCAGTCCCTCTTGGTTGCCCGCCGAATTTCACGGGTATGCGGATCCACGACGTTAATGCACCCGCCAAAAGTTGTAAAACCAACGCGGTTGGGTTCAGCTAAATAATCCTTATCGGGATCGCAGGCATCATACACGATTGAGTGGGGTGCCCAGAAAGCACATTCTTCCACGACATAAGATGGAATTTTTACAATCCCATAACCCTGGAAGCGTTCAACGTCACATCCGCCACCGTGAAATATTTCCAGGGCTTCTTCATTCATCACCTTGATGCCGGTATCCTGAAAGATCTGCAAGGTGGCGTAATGTATGGTATCAAGCTCGTCCCTTGAAAATGCACCCAATCCAAAACCGGCGGTGGATCCGATACCGCTTCTAGACATTCTTCTCATTTTATATCCTCTTCTTAAATTTTTTCAAATTGTCGGCAAAAAGTATTGTATCCCAGTGGCTGTATTAACAGTATCCATTCGGTCTTAAAGCCGCTTCCAGCAAAATTTATGCCTAAGTCTACAACAATTTATGATTATGTTATTTATCAAAGAGTTAAGAAAAAATTCTAGCGCTGCTGAAAAAATAAATGATCCATAATTGAATCAGCATCCCGGCATTATGGCCCCAAACCCAATCTGGTTCCGGCAGTTTGGATCCTTGAAAATTTAATCAACCCCGGAGAATGCCCCGGTGAAGTATTGCAGCAATAGTGCTTGACACCGGATGAGTGCAATTGTAAATTGTTGACAGTTTACAATCAAGTAAAATTTAATAAGAATATGAAAAAATTTGCCATCACCGACATCAGAGCCCTTGAGATCATCGACAACCGCGGGATGCCCACTGCTCGGGTGAATGTTTGCGTCGATCATAAATTCTGGGGGAAAGCCGATGTCCCCTGCGGGTCATCCACAGGTTCACATGAAGCCCGGGAAATTCGTGACGGAAATGCACGTTACCGCGGTAAAGGTGTGCGCAAGGCGATTGAGAATATCCATGATATCCTCCTGCCGAAACTGCGGGGTTTAGACGCCAGCCGGCAGCAGGAAATCGATTATTTGATGCTCGAACTGGATGGGACCGGGAATAAATCAAAGCTGGGTGCCAACGCCATCCTCGGGGTTTCCCTGGCAGTTGCCGTGGCAGCGGCCGCCGCCGGCCGATTGCCGCTCTATCAATATTTGAATGCAGATGCCCGGGTGCTGCCGGTACCCCAGGCCAGTCTGATCAACGGCGGGCTGCATGCGGGCAATGACCTCGACATTCAGGAATTTTGTGTGATGCCCATCGGTGCAGAAACCTTTGGCGAATCTGTCCGAATGTTATGTGAAATTTTTTATCATCTAAAAGATGTACTGCTCGAAAAATTAGGCAAAAATGCAACCAACAGCAGCGAGGACGGTGGATTTGCGCCGCCGATATCCTCCACCCGTCGGGCGCTGGATCTCCTGCTCGAGGCGGTGCATCGCTCGGCCTATACCGACAAGGTCGTTTACGGACTGGATTTTGCGGCAACCGGCTTTTACAATCCCGAAAAGGATCAGTATAACTTTGAGGGGTCTCAAAAAACGCGGGATGAACTTGTTGAGTTTATTAAACAACTTTTAGACGAGTATCCGTCCATCGTATCCATCGAAGATCCCCTGCATGAAAATGACTTGGAGGGCATGAAGATATTGACCCAGGAATTCAGCGATCATCTGATCATTGGTGATGATATGTTCGCCACCAATATAAAACGGATCCAAAAAGGGCTGGAGCTGGGGGCCGCCAATGCCACACTCTGTAAGGTAAATCAGATCGGAACATTGACGGAAGCCCTGGAAACAGTCAATTTTGCCCGGCAAAACAATTTCGCCGTGGTGATGTCCGAGCGCTCAGGTGAGACTGAAGACAGCATCCTGTCTGATATCAGCGTTGCCTTTAATGCGGCCTTGTTTAAGAGCGGCGGTATCCGGGGCTCCGACAGGGGAACAAATTATAACAGATTTATCGAGATCGAAACGGAGCTGGGACCGTCAGCGGTTTATGCCGGGAAAAACTATAGATTATGATTAAAAATCGTTCAGAATTGCTTTCTCATGGTTTTATAACAGCACGGCAAAAAGCACTCGATATCGCCGAACATGCTCTTAAACATGTCGATCCGCTTGCTGCCGTCAAACGATACGTAACTCTGAATGGCAACCTGCTCCGGGTGAACGAAGATGTTTTCAACCTAAATAACGTGAACAACATTTATGCGATCGGTGCCGGCAAGGCGACCTACCCCTTGGCGATTGCATTGGAGGAAATCCTCGGCGAGCGCATAACCGATGGGTTTATTGCCGTAAAAAAGGGGCAGCAAAACCCTTTTTCCGGCACGCTTGGGACGCTATCGAGAATCCGTGTCGCCGAATCAGCCCACCCCGTGCCGGATGAAACCAGCCTTGCAGCCGGCAAAGAAATCTGGCGCATTGCAGCGAAAGCCGGGCAAGGGGACATGGTTTTTTGTTTGATGTCCGGCGGGGTCTCGGCGCAATCAGTTTATCCTGTTGAGGGACTATCATTCAATGATAAGGTCACTATCAACCAGTTGTTGGTTCACTGCGGGGCGGATGTTACCGAAATCATGACGGTCCGGCGACATCTTTCGCGCATCAAAGGCGGGCGCTTGGCACCTCGGTTGCTGCCGGCCACAGTTATCAGCCTCACGGTTTCGGATGAGAAGACCGACAGCATGGAATGGAATACCGATTGGACCAGCCCCGATTCCACCACCCTGGCGGATGCAGAAAAGGTGCTTAAAAAATATGGCCTGTGGGCAAATGTATCCGCCCAAGTTCGCAATTACCTTTCTACGCCCACCCCGGAAAAAGAGACACCCAAATCATTCTCCGATGAACCCTTGCATTATTGCATGGTGGTAAAAACTCGCGAACTGTGGCAAGGCGCGGCCAAAAAATCAAAGGAACTCGGATTAAACCCCGTTTTACTGACAACCCTTCTTAATGGTGAGAGCCGTGAGGTGGGACGTACCCTTGCATCAATTGCGAATGAAATCAAATTGTCAGGCAATCCGATTCGGCCACCTTGCACGCTGGTCGCCACCGGAGAAACTGCGGTAAGAATTCAGACCGATGCTTCCGGCCGGGGCGGTGCGAATCAGGAGCTGGCAGCCGGCGCTTGTCTTGATTTAGACCCAAAAGCCCCTATCGTGATTTGCGCCCTAGATACAGATGGTACCGATGGCCCGACATCGTTGGCAGGTGCAATTACGGATGGATCAACGAAAATAAGGGCCGCAGAAAAGGGATATGACCTCTATCAGATGTTGATGGAACACGATATCGCCACGATCTTAAAGGCCACCGGTGATGCGGTTATCACCGGACCGACAGGAACCAATGTAAATGATCTGGTTGTGTGTGTGGTTTTATAAAAGAAGGTGATCTGTCGTGGGGGCTTCCAATTTCAAGTAATTTTGGAGTATCCCCCTTCGTCACACTAAGGTGTGACTTCGGCGCGACAAGTTGGAGCAGTGGAGTGTTGGAGTAATGACTGAAGGATTGATGTTTTTTTTTCAACACTCCAATACTCCAAGGCTGAGACTTTCAAGAACTTTTGGCAACCTTAAAATTA
>Ga0316189_10002484_pt1 | contig 18044 bp, 20 predicted proteins | sample LowCovwburrow_MG_FD_204930 | JGI IMG/M metagenome (GOLD analysis project Ga0316189, IMG submission 204930) | Coastal sediment microbial communities from Maine, United States - Lowes Cove worm burrow | ecosystem: Environmental > Aquatic > Marine > Coastal > Sediment | place: USA: Maine...
CACCTACGGAAGCAATAAAAATAACGACAATGGCGGGCTGTTCCGCCGTTAATAAAAAGTAATATGACATCGGAAGAACTTAAACTGAACGTGCAAAAGGCCTTGGATGAGATTCGACCTTTTTTAAAGAGCGATGGAGGCGATATCTCTCTGGTGTCTATTGATAATGAAAATTCCGTAAAGGTAAAGTTAGAAGGGGCATGCGTCGGCTGTACGGTCAATCAGATGACCTTAAAGAGTGGAGTTGAAATGACAATTAAGAAGTATGCACCTCAAATCGAAGAGGTGGTGAACATTGCCTGATATGCTTGATTATTATCATAATTTTTTACTTTCCCATGCGATAACTTTGCCAAAATTTTAAATGTTTCCTTTTCATGATTAAAACAGATATACTGATTATCGGTGCCGGCCCAACAGGGCTTTTTGCAGTTTTTGAGGCTGGCCTTCTACAGTTAAAATGTCATCTGATCGATGCGCTCCCACAGGCCGGCGGACAGTGCTCTGAAATTTACCCCAAGAAACCTATTTATGATATTCCCGGATTCCCTGAAGTATTGGCGGGCGAACTGGTCGATAACTTAATGGAACAGATTAAACCCTTTCAACCGGGTTTTACATTAGGTGAGCGAGCCGAGACTATCGAAAAGTTAGAAGATGATTCCTTTATGGTTACAACCAACAAGGGCACAAAGCACCAGGCACCTATTGTTGCAATTGCAGGTGGATTGGGCAGTTTCGAGCCTCGAAAACCCTTGCTTGAAGACCTTTCCAAATTTGAGGACAACGGTATTGCCTATATCATCAAAGACCCGGAAGTATATCGAAATAAGAAAGTGGTAGTCGCCGGTGGCGGTGATTCGGCTTTGGATTGGAGTATCTTTTTAGCCGATGTCGCTTCGGAAGTCACATTGGTACATCGTCGAAACGAGTTTCGTGGGGCTTTAGATTCGGTGGAGAAAGTGCAACATCTCAAAAACGAAGGGAAGATTAATTTGATTACGCCAGCCGAAATAGTGGGCTTAAAAGGAAGCGATACCTTGGAAGCCGTCACAATTCGTAAATCGACAAACCCGAAGGAAAACTTTGATTTAGCGGTCGATAATTTTATACCCCTATTCGGCCTCTCCCCCAAACTAGGCCCGATTGGCGACTGGGGGCTCGACATCGAAAAGAATGCAATAAAAGTGAATACCTTTGATTATCAGACCAATATTCCTGGAATATATGCCATTGGTGACGTGAACACCTATCCCGGAAAACTAAAATTGATTCTTTGTGGTTTCCATGAGGCGACGCTCATGTGCCAAAGTGCGTATCAGCGTATTTTCCCCGATAAAAGATATGTAATGAAGTACACCACAGTAGGTGGCGTAACAGGCTTTGATGGCAGTAAAAAAGAGGCGCCGAAAGCCGTTGTGAAAGCAATCAATTAAAATTCTGTCTAAATGACCGATATCAAACTAAAAATAACCGACCGTGAAGGCGTTACTCATGAAGTAGATGCGCCTACCGATATGAATATGAACCTAATGGAAGTGGTGCGTTCCTACGAAATTGCTCCCGAAGGTACAATTGGAGTTTGCGGTGGAATGGCCATGTGCGCCTCTTGCCAGTGCTATGTAATGTCAGATCATGAACTTCCTGAAAAATCAGATGATGAAGAGGCAATGCTCGCAGAAGCTTTTTATGTAGAGGATAATTCGCGTCTAGGTTGCCAGATTCATATGACTGAAAACTTGGATGGGTTGGAAGTGCAGTTAGCACCTGAGAGTTGAACTAATTCGTCATTGCGAGAAGCCTGCAAGAAGATTGCAATTTAACCGATGTTTCCGGCGACGCGGCAATCTGTTTAAAATGTTTGCCGAAGGTTAACAGATTGCTTCGTCGCGAAAAGCTCCTCACAATGACGTGTTCCTAATTAAATTCTAGCTTGGTAAGTAAACAAATTATAATACCTGCCTTCTTTTGCAATGAGGTCATCATGTGTTCCCTCTTCGGCAATCTTACCATTTTCGATGACCAAAATTTGGTTGGCTTTTCGAATCGTGCTTAAACGGTGGGCTATAACAAACGTAGTTCGCCCTTCCGTCAACGCGGCCAAACTTTTTTGGATCAAGGCTTCACTTTCGGTATCTAAATTAGAAGTAGCTTCATCCAAAATCAAGATTTTTGGGTCTGCGAGTACGGCCCTGGCAATAGCGATACGTTGGCGTTGCCCGCCCGAAAGTTTAACACCACGTTCTCCAATGAGGGTATCCAGTCCGTCTTCAAACCTATCGGTAAATTCGTCAACATAGGCAGCTTTTATGGCTTGTTGTAGTTTTTCTTCAGAAGCATTGGGTCTTGGGAACAGTACATTTTCTCGAATAGTACCTTCAAACAAAAAATCATCTTGTAGAACGACACCCAAATGTTTTCGGTAACTATTGAGATTAACTTGGGAAACGTCTTTTCCATCGATGGTGATTTTACCCGACTGTGGATTTAAGAAGGTAGCTGCCAAACCTGCAATAGTCGATTTTCCTGAACCGGAGCTTCCCACCAGAGCCACAACATTCCCCGATTTCACCTCAAAGCTGATGTTGTGTAACACTTCTTTATCCTCTTCATAGGCGAAGGAAACATCGTCAAAAATGATATCTCCTTTAATATTATCTAAAATAATGGTACGGTTTTCTTCATCCGATTCAGGAATCATGTTCATGAGCTCTTCGGTACGATCTAATCCGGCCAAGGCTTCAGTTAGTTGACTGCCGATATTGCTCATCTGCACTATGGGTGCGACCATTAAGCCCAAAAGAAAGGTGAAGGTCAGAAATTCACCAATGGTCAATTCGTCCATCATGATTTTGTATCCTCCGATACCCATAATTCCAGTTGTAGCGATACCCAGAAGAAATGTAGAAGAACTGGTCATAAATGCGGTGGCAGTCAAACTCTTTTTTACATTTTGAAAGAGCTTTTCAACCCCTTTTTCAAAAATTTTGTTTTCTTGTGCTTCGGCATTAAAACCTTTGATGACCCGAACGCCTCCCAAGGTTTCGGTAAGCCTCCCCGTAACCTCGGCATTTATTTTTCCACGGTTTCTAAAAATGGGGCGTATAATTTTAAAGGCCTTTAGGGCTATTAGGGCAAAAATTGCCAAAGGGACTAATGTAAAAATGGTCATCGACCAACTAATCTGTAAAAGTAGTACTAGCGATACGATAGCGGTAATCGATCCACCTACCAATTGCACCAGCCCTGTACCAATGAGATTCCTTACACCTTCAACATCGGTCATGATACGTGAAACCAAAGCTCCTGATTTTGCATTGTCAAAAAATCGAATCGGCAGCGACAGCACCTTTTTTTGAACCTGAGCTCGCAATTCAGAAATCAAAAACTGGGCTTGAACGCTGAGTATTTTTGTCAATAAAAATGAAGTTATAGCTTGTACCAGTATTGCCAAGGCGACTGCACCAACCAATAATTTTAGAAAATCGATATCCTTATTGGGAATAATATCATCCATCAGATATTTGAGCGAAAGTGGTGCAACAAAACTTGCCGCTTTGCTTATGACTATTAAAAATAATCCGATAAAAACGAGGTTACGCCTGGGCCATATAATGGTTTTAAACGCGGTAAGGATACTAACTTTTTTTTCAGCCATTGAACTAGTTTAGGAAGCCGTAAAGTTACGGGAAAAAGGTGGGTTCATATCCTTAAGTGGCCCAGTAGGTTTTTTTAATTAGAAAATTAGTATTTCGCTCTGAAGTCCAGTATTTTCATAATTAAAAATAATCGTTATATGCCGAGAAATATATTCACAAATAAGCTGTTACCATTAGGTTTTTGCCTCCTAATTCTAGGTTTAGCCGGGAGCATGCAGATTCCTGAAAAGGAACAAAATGAAAGGAAACCGAATATCCTGTTCATTTTTACCGATGATCAAGGCTACCACGATGTTTCGTATTATGGCACGAATGATATTCGAACTCCAAATATCGATGCGATAGCTTCCTCGGGTATGCGATTCGATAATTTTTATGCTAACTCAACGGTCTGTTCACCGACGCGGGCGGCAGTTCTGACAGGCCGATATCAGGATCGAGTTGGGGTTCCCGGGGTTATTCGTACCTATTCGGACAATAATTGGGGCTATTTAGACCCAACCGCAACACTTTTGCCCGAGGAACTGAATACCGCAGGCTACCACACAACTATAATTGGCAAATGGCACTTGGGGTTGGAGTCGCCAAATACTCCAACGGAAAGGGGATTCGACTTTTTCCATGGATGGTTGGGCGATATGATGGACGATTATTGGACACACCGCCGCCACGATATCAACTATATGCGTCGCAATGAAGAAGTTATAGACCCCGAGGGCCACGCCACCGACCTTTTTACCGATTGGTCCATCGACTACATAAAGGAGCAAGCCAATGATGAGAAACCCTTTTTTCTGTATTTGGCTTATAATGCGCCGCACTTTCCGGTGCAACCGCCTCAAGATTGGTTGGAAAGGGTTACGCAAAGAGAAGAGGGTATAGATCCCACACGGGCCAAATTAGTGGCCTTTATAGAACATATGGATGATGGCATTGGCAAGGTCGTACAGTCTTTGAAAGATAGCGGGCAATATGACAATACGATAATCGTGTTCAGTAGTGATAATGGGGGTCATCTGCCGAGTAAAGCGAATAATGGCCCTTTGCGCGATGGTAAACAGAGTATGTACGAAGGAGGATTGAAAGTACCTACTTGTATCAGCTGGTCCGGAAAAATCAAACCAAATACCGTCAATACGATACCCTTCATGTCTATGGATATTTATCCTACTCTTCTGGAGATTGCCGGGTCAAAACCAAAAAACGGTATCGAAGGCCAAAGCTTTTATTCCCATCTCTTCGAAAGCACCTTACCTTATAATGCTAACGACCGTTCTTTTTATTTTGTCAGGAGGGAAGGTGGTACGCGCTATGGTGGACAACCTATTTATGCGATTCGAAAAGGTGACTGGAAGTTATTGCAAAACAGTCCGTACGAGGCTTACGAACTTTATAATTTGAGCAAAGATCCGCTCGAGCAAAACAATCTGATTAAAGAAGCTCCCCAAAAATATAGGGAATTGAATACCATTCTGATGGAACATATTCAAGTCGGGGGTCAAACGCCTTGGCAAAAAGGGAAATAATTACATAGTCTAACAAACCTTCGAAAATGAAATATTGCTTCTTATTTATAGTACTAGGCTTTTTAAGTTGTACATTAGAAATAAAGTCTGACAGCGAATTAGAGTGCTGGCAGGCCCAAGCGGAGCATGTTACGATTATCCGTGATGATTTTGGCGTGCCACATATCTATGGTAAAACTGATGCCGATGCAGTGTTTGGATTGCTTTATGCACAATGCGAAGATGATTTTAATCGGGTAGAGCAAAATTATATTTGGGCCACGGGCCGTCTGGCAGAAGTGGAAGGCAAGGAAGCAATTTATAGTGATTTACGGGCCAAACTTTTTATGACTGAGAAGGAGGCCAAAGCCAATTACGAGAATAGTCCCGAATGGTTGAAGAAGCTTTGCGACGCTTTTGCAGATGGCATCAACTACTATTTGCATACTCATCAGGAAGTGAAACCGAAACTACTGACCCATTTTGAACCGTGGATGCCAATGTATTTTAGCGAGGGTTCGATTGGGGGAGACATTGAACGTATTTCTACTGAAAAAATAAAAGCTTTTTACGAAAGTTGGATGGAACTGCCAGAATCTAGAATGCTCGAAATCAAAAAGCAGGAAGAAATAGCAGAGCCCCAGGGATCTAACGGAATTGCCATCTCCGGAAAATTGACCGTATCTGGAAACCCACTACTCCTAATCAATCCACATACTTCATTTTATTTTAGGGGCGAAGTGCACGTCGTATCGGAAGAAGGTTTAAATGCCTATGGTGCAGTCACTTGGGGCCAATTTTTCGTATATCAAGGCTTTAACGAAAAAACGGGTTGGATGCACACGAGTACCTATACTGATGTTATGGATGAATTCTTGGAAGAGGTCGTTCAAGTCGATGAAAAGTATTTATATCAATACGGAGAAGAGTTACGGCCCGTAGAAACTTCTGAAATTTCTGTAAAATACAAAATTGGAGATGGTTTTGAGGAAAAAGTATTCCCCACCTATAGCACCCATCACGGTCCGATTACCCATCGCGTGAACGGCCAATGGACAGCTTCCGCCATGATGTGGGAACCCGTAAAAGCTTTGGAGCAGTCCTTTATTCGAACAAAACAAGCGGGATACAAAGGTTTCCGCAAAATGATGGATATCCGTACCAACTCATCAAATAATACGGTATATGCCGATGCTGAAGGAAACATTGCCTACTTCCATGGAAATTTTATACCGAAACGCGATACAATCTTTGATTATTCGAAGCCTGTTCATGGCAGTAACCCCAAGACCGATTGGCAGGGTTTGCATACGGTCGATGAAAATATTCTTTTACGGAACCCTGAAAATGGGTGGTTGCAGAACTGCAATTCCACCCCGTATACCGCGGCTTTGCAATATAGCCCGAAGAAAGAAAACTATCCGAACTATATGTCGATTGACCGGGAAAACTTTCGTGGGGTACATGCCATAGAATTGTTGACCGACCGAGAGGGTTATACCATTGATAGTTTGATTCAATTGGCACACGACCCTTATTTACCGGCCTTCGAAGCATTGATTCCGGGACTGGTTTCGGCCTATTATGCCAATCATGATAGAAATGAAAAACTGCAAGGTGCGATAGATGTTTTGGCAGAATGGGATTTTAATACCAGCAAGGAATCTGTTGCTCTGACCTTGGCCCATTTCTTTGGAACGCGATATAATGCCCAAGGAGAATATCCAGACGGAATGACTCCTATACAACGAATTGCATATTGGGGCAACGAATCACCGGTTGGTGAGCGTCTAAAAATTTTTGAAGAAACGCTGGACCAATTGGTCACCGATTTTGGTACTTGGGAAACACCGTGGGGCGAAGTCAACCGCTACCAGCGTTTGAACGGAGATATTCAACAGCCTTTTGATGATCGCAAACCCAGTATTCCCATCGGTTTTGCATCGGGCCGTTGGGGTGCTTTAGCTGCATACGGCGCAAATTATGGTAACAACACCAAAAAAATATACGGTACACGTGGCAACAGTTTTGCAGCCGTTGTAGAATTTGGAGAGAAGGTGAAAGCCAAAAGTATTTTAGCGGGAGGTCAAAGTGGAGATCCAAATTCCCCTCATTTCGATGACCAGATTAAAAGGTATGCAAATGTGAACTGGAAAGATGTACCTTATTATAAAGAGGATGTGCTAAAAAGAGCGATAGAAACCTATCGACCGGGAGGGCGAGAGTAATTCTTTAATGTTTTTAGTGTGAAAAATGTATTAATTTGAAAGTTCACAGCTTGGAAAAGTAAATTGGCAGAAGGTTGATGCACGGTGTTCGATGTTTTTGTACCGTTTCTAGATTTTTTCAGAACTACCACAATTTTACTGCGAAATGCAAACTATTCTTTAGTTATAATCAAAGTAGCCTTCGATCCAGTAGACAATAACCATTTGTTGGCATAAATCAACTCTCCTTTATCGTCGTAGACATTTATTTGGGCAGTATTTGGTGGTGAAGCACCTACGTTCAACGCTTCAAATTCGATACGGTTAAACCCTTTTTCCAAATCTACGTTGACGCCTTTAAAAGAACCGGTAAGAAGAATATTCGGGTCCGCAAGTTTTTCGTTGACATAGATTCTTACACGGTCGCCATCGACGAATTCATGATCGCGACAAACGATACCTACAAACGTACCATTGCTCTTAATATCACCCAGATACATATCGGCAAAATGTTGTTTTGAACCTTCTTTTGGTTCCCTGGGACCTGCTTTCGGGTCAATTTTCAGACCTGTGCCCGCTTGTACAAGTTCGCGGTCATCAATCATTTTGACTGGATTTCTTTTGGTCATATCCATGTTGACCTCGGGGTTATTATTGATTACTGAGGGTATTTTTAAGGAGGTACCTTGGTTGGGTTGTTTGGTGTCGTCGATTTTGTTGGCCTCATCGATTTTTAAAGACTGCCTAGTGCGAATATCGGTCTGTGCCATCCCTGAAAGGGACAACAGTAGAAATGCGAACGATAGTATCAAATAGTCTTTGAACATGAATCTAAAAAATCGAAATAAATATAGCAAATACCCTGCCATGAGGACTTAACGCTATGTTAAAACGCTAAATTCCCGAAAATCGTATTGGCGATTAATTGGTGTCCCCTTTGATTCGGATGAATGGGGTCTTTGTCATAACATTCCTCTTGATTTTCTAGCAATGGTGTGTGGATATCTATTTCGGCCTTTGCAAAGGGGTGTTGCATTTCTAAAATAATACGTTTGAATTCCCATAAGACCTCGGTGTCGTATTTTGGATAGGGATTTTTGTAGCCAAACGCTAAATCATCACTTAAATTCAATAAAGGTGCCGCCTCCAAAGCCAAAGGTGGTGGGGTTAGCAAAATAGCGCCAATATCACGTTGACGCATTTTTTCCAAGAAGGAATATACACCGATTTTGAAGCTATTAAAAAGTTCTTCGGAAGGTTTGCCATAAATGCCATCGTTAATTCCATAACAAAAGAGGGCCAAATCAATAGGAGTTTCATCGAGAAGGTCGTCCAGCCGTTCGAAGAGATAAGGTCGAGGCCCAGGATGGTCTTCTTCGGTCAGTCCCGAGACGGTCTCGCTACTTTTACCGAAGTTCAAGAATTTAACGTTCAGGTCGGAGTGGTCTTGGTCGAATTTGGCTTGGAGTATTTCTACATATCCGTTTCCGCCTGCATAGGTGATGCTATCACCGAAGCATCCCACGATCTTGTTCTTTTGAATCTTTAGTTTATTTCCATCCAAGCATGCTGCCAAACTGCTTCCTAACAGGGCGATTGCCGAACGGTTGATAAATTGTCTCCTATCCATTAATTTCCAAAACTTATGCCTAACGAAAATACAGAAATATCGTTACCTGCTGAAAAACTAAAGTCAAAATACCCTATTCATAGTCGTGTTGAGAAAAGCTACTTTTAATTCTAGATTTTTGTGCAGAAACTGGATTAAATTGAGATGTTAATGTTCGTAACATCTTTTTTTTGGATAACCTCTTTTTTCAAGCGGTCCGGGAATTTTTTTAGCCGGCAATCGTATTAACATCCATAGGGTACTGTTCGGTTCCAAAGCGGTGTATTTTCCGCTATTTGGGAGGTGTAGTCGATTTTCTATGTATCCAGTTCCCCCCCCCCCAATTTCCTCCATGTACTTGTTCCATTCCATAGAATTCATGGCAAGGTCTAAATTAGCGTCAAAGATTAACATTGTTATATTGTTATGCTTTGGTTACGCGCGGCAACTTTCCACGATGCGCTAATTTTTCCTTCGAAAACCACTTGAAGACTTTCGTATTTCGCCACGGTAGGGCAAATGTGCATGGGTATGGCATAGACCACCTCACCCACGTGATGCTTTTCGGAGTTGCTACATTCCAATACCAAATGTTCCTCACTTTGCCCTTTTTGGGAACAGTCTGACATTCCGAAGAATTTTACCCTTGGAAAAGGCATTTCCGGGGCGACGGATTTGTGGCCTAAATCTAAACAGAGTATATTTTTTTCAGGTTTGCTGATAATTCGAGTCATGAGCACCGCGGCCGGTAAAAAACCCATTTCAGGGAATAGTCCACCATAACCTGCATCCCAAAGTAAGGTTGTTCCCGGGCTTGTTTCAACACCATCGCGTGTGGCATGAAACGGAAAGGACGGAGATCCACCTGCAATAATTGCTTTAACAGTAATTCCGTTAGCCGCAATCTTATTCTTTAGTACAAGTACCGATTCAAAAGCTTTGTCACAATTTTTTTTCCGCTCTACAGCATCGGTATTTCGAATGTGTCCGTCGTAGACATGTAAGCCTTTCGCTTCGACATTCGGGTTTGTATCCATCTGACGATAAAGGTCAACAGCCTTCTCATTGGGGAGTATTCCGGTGCGATGCATTCCGTTGTTGATATCCATCCAAAGAGAAATAACGATAGCCTTGGATCTGGCCATTTCTGCCATAGCATTTAAAATATGAGGTGTATCAACCAGCGTAGAAAACTTCGATTTGGGATAGGTTTCCATCAATTTGAAAAAACGTTCAATATTGGCGCCAATAGGCTGCATGGCCAAAAGTATATCGGGAGCGTTACAAAGTGCCAATAGTTCAGCTTCAGCAATGGTGGCGCATTTGAATTTGTAGATGCCCTCTTCAAGCTGCATTTTTATAATTTCCGCCGTTTTGTGTGTCTTGATATGTGGTCTGAGAAAATCTGTTCCCCTTGCCATTTTAAGCATATTGCGGATATTGTGGCGGATACGATTAGGATACACCAGCAAAGAGGGTGTGATGACGGTTTTTGTATCCTTTATTTCGTACCAGTTTTGATCTTCCATCGGCAATTAGTATAATTCGAACATGGCCTCGATTTCGACCGAAATCCCCCCAGGAAGTATCATGCCCACGGCACTTCGAACGCCAACTCCATTGTCGGGCCCAAAAATTTCGGCCATAAGTTCACTAAATCCATTGATGACCAAGGGCTGGTCACCAAAATCGGGAGCTGAATTTACCATGCCCAAGGTCTTTACGATTCTCTTAATCTTATCTACGGACCCAAAATGGGTCTCTATGGTCGAAAGCATTGTTAAGCCCACTTGACGAGCCCCCAACTTGGCTTGTTCAAGATCGATGTCATAGCCTGCTCGGCCTTTCATCAGACTTCCATCGGATAACATGGGACCTTGGCCCGAAACGTACAGAAAATTATCGATGACCATTATAGGTTTATATAGTCCGGCCGGTGGTGGTGCAGGGGGCAGTTCAAGCCCCAAAGTTTTTATTCTTTCCGAAGGTAAATTGCTCATAGTAATAGTATTAGAATTAAATGAAAGTATCTAAAATAAGTACGCCGATCAGGCCCATGACTCCAACGGTCGTTTCCATTACAGTCCAGGTGCGTAAGGTATCTTTTATCGAGAGGTTGAAGTATTCTTTGTAGAGCCAAAAACCACCATCGTTTACATGCGAAAGCATTAAACTGCCCGATCCGATGGCCAAAACCATTAGTTCGGCACTAACCCCTGAATCGGCCACCAAGGGCAAAGCTATACCTGCTGCTGTAAGCCCGGCAACGGTTGCCGAACCCACACAAACACGAATTGCTGTGGCAATGAGCCAGGCCAAGACTAAAGGTGAAATTGTGGAGTCTTTGAGCATATTGCCAATATATTCGCTTACCCCGCTGTCGATGAGAACTTGTTTTAAGGCACCGGCACCTGCGATGATTAAAAGTACCATCGTGATTCCTGAAACGGCACTCGTTACTGAATCCATCACTTCTTTCATTTTTTTACCACGGGCAAGTCCCAAGGTATAGATTGCGATCAGTACGGAGATTAACATGGCAATAATCGGGTCGCCCAAAATATCTGTAGTTTTTCTAAGGATATTTTCTTCGGGAAGTAGCAAGGCCATAACTGACGCCAGTCCGATCAAAATTACTGGGAGCAAGGCGGTAACTATACTTATCAACGTACTCGGCATTTCGTCGTCGGTCAAGATTCTGGGGTTCAAAAATGCTTTTATGGGAGTGGCTTCAATGTTCTTTATAGTACGTGAAAACAGAGGCCCTGCTACAATAATGGCAGGAATTGCCACTATTATGCCATATAGTAGGGTCTTTCCGATATCGGCATCGAACATTACCGCGATTCCCGTAGGCGCGGGGTGGGGCGGTAGGTATCCGTGCGTAACCGATAAGGATGCGAGCATAGGCAAACCTACATAAAGCAAAGGAAGTCCAGTAGCTGCGGCAACGGTAAAGACCAAAGGAATCAATATCACAAAGCCGACGCTATAAAACATAGGAATACCGACGATAAATCCAGTTAAAACTACGGCCCATTGAATATTTTTTTTGCCGAATTTTTCGATGAGTTGCGTGGTTATCTTTTGGGCGGCTCCGCTATCGGCCACCAACTTTCCGAGCATGGCCCCGAGCCCAAGAATCAAGGTCAGATAACCTAAAGTATTACCGATTCCGATTTCTATCGATTTGGTAACCGCGCCGAAATCCATTCCTTCTGCAACACCTACCATAAGAGAAACGATTAAAAAAGAGATAAAGGCATTAAGCTTGAAAGGGGCAATTAAAATGAAAAGGAGTATGATTCCGGCAATAACAATGGCGAGTGGCATGGACGTATTTTAATATGCTAATAGCTAAATATACAATATTAAAGGAATTTTTTATGGATAATATTTTTAGGGAGATTCAAAATGAATACTTCGGAATATTTCTTCGTAAACTAAAAAAATACAAAATTCTGTGTTATCTTGATTAAGATTCTATATAACCAGTTAGTATGGAAAAACGACAGTTTCTAAAACAAATGGGGCAAGCGGCAATGAGTCTTCCGCTTTTATCTTTTGGTTCAAATGATAACTATTCAATTCCCACGGAGGGATATGAGATTGATAATGATGAAGTATTCTGGGCCAGGATCCGTCAAGACTATTTCCTTAAACCGGATTATATAAATCTTGAAAACGGCTACTACAATCTTATTCCCCAGCCGATAATGAAGAAGTATCAAAAGCATATCGAGACGGTCAATTATGAGGCGAGCCATTATATGCGTACAGTACAATGGGATAATAAGGCGCGGGTTGCTGCACGTTTGGCAAAATTGGTCAACGCCACACCCGAAACTACCGTTATCACACGAAATACGACTGAATCCTTAGATTTGGTGATAGGCGGCTTTCCTTGGAAAAAAGGAGATGAGGCCATTTACGCCAAACAAGACTATGGGGCCATGCAAGTACAGTTCGAAATGGTTGCTAAACGTTATGGTATTGTCAATAACGTGGTTTCCATACCGAATTACCCCAAAGACGATGCTGAAATCGTATCGATTTACGAGTCGAAGATTACTGCTAAGACCAAACTGATTATGGTCAGTCAAATGATAAATATTACCGGCCATATCTTGCCGGTGCGTAAAATTTGCGATATGGCACATGCTTACGGTGTAGATGTTATGGTGGATGGAGCGCATTGTGTCGGTCATATAGAAACCGATATCATGGCCATGGATTGTGATTATTATGGCTCTAGCCTGCACAAATGGTTGAGCGCTCCGCTAGGTGCTGGACTCTTGGTGGTGAAAAAGGAAAAAATTTCCAAGATTTGGCCCCTTTTGGCCGACCACAACAGGGAACCGGATGATATTGGAAGGTTAAACCATATCGGAACGCACCCTGTTGCAACGGATTTGGCCATTGGGGATGCTATCGATTATTTGAATATTATCGGTCTTGAGCGAAAAGAAAAAAGAATGCGGTATTTGCAGCGTTATTGGAGTACGAAGTTACGCGATGTACCCAAAATCGTTATCAATACATCTATAGATGAACACCGTAGCTGCGGCATTGCCAATATAGGAATCGTTGATGTGCCTCCGAAGGATTTAGCCAAAACCTTATTGGATGAATTCAATATATTCACCGTTGGTGTTGATTATGCCAATGTGAAAGGTTGCCGAATTACGCCTAATGTGTATACAACTACTGCCGAATTAGATACTTTTATCGATGCTATGACAATACTGGCCGCTAGGGTTTAACCTATGGTATGGAGTTAGGTAATTACCTATTTAACATAGAGTTTTAACAGTAGATTCTTCTTTTATAAAGAAAGTTAAAGAGCGTATTTCAAATAGATTGAAATCGCATATCAATACACTTTAATGGGTTTTTGCCATTCTTCGGTCATGGTATAGGGCAATCGATACACGTCGCCCGAAAAATCGCCAAAGAAGAGTTCGGAAATACTCAGTTTATCAGGATTACCATTTGCCCAGAAAAATGAAAACGGAGCTTTTGATTGCATAGGCCTACGGACGTAAGCGTTGTTTAGGGTGCTGTTCTTAGTAACTACCTTTTCCTTTTCCCAATCCCTTCCGGAATTAGTGGAGACCCAAATGGCAATTTCGCCGCCAACGCCATATTTTTGAAGGCCATTTTCAGTCGGGCCTACAATTTTCCATACGTCATCCGCTATAAAAATACTGCCCATATCGTAATTGTGGTCGGAGGTGCATACGTTTTTGGTTGTCCATTCTGTTCCATTCCAAAAGGTAACACGCCATTCATATGGTGCATTATCCGGCCCTGGTTCGTACCCTCCACTGGTGATATAAAGGCATACAGGGTTGCCTACCCTATCAAAACCCATATCTTTCACGTACACGTTTTTGTTTTGACTGTGGTAATCAATGACCCGTGTTGCATTTTCGATGTTATCAACAGGGATTGGAATTTGGTTACCGTCAACTGTGGTCCATGATGTTCCGTGATTATGAGTCTGCACATAGTAGAGGTCACTTCTTGTGTCAACATCCCCATTGGTGTGCCGGTTAAAGAAAGTCCCCAGTATTTCACCGTCGCCAAATTGGTTACTGACTTGGTAATGGCCACTTCTGTTATCTTTTCCCGAGGGAATCCCTGCTAATTTTCGGGTGGGCTGCCAAGTTTCTTCATCAAGACTCGATTCAAAATACAGTTCACGAACTCCAGTATACTTCGTAAAGAAGTGGAAGAACCCTTTGTTTGTATTCCAGATTTGGGGATAAGTAAATTCGGATTTCTCCATAATTCGAAAACTGTCGATTGAAAAAGGCCGATTACTTTTAAGTTTTATGCCTTCTCGCTTTGTACCCCTTCCGCTAAGGAATATCCAAAGATACCCTTCATCATCTATTAGGATAGTAGGATTGTCGTGGGGATCATCAACTTCTTGTTTGTCATAAGCAACTGTAGGTTTTGAAACCAGACCCGTGTTGTGGTCATAAGTACCGACCATACAGAGCAAGTGCCGCTCGTCTTTTTGAGTCGTACCGCCATAAACGAAAAATGTTTTATTTGCTTCTGTAGAATAAATGGCTAAGGGAATGTGCTTAGCCGTATACGTGCCCAAACCCCCTGAATATTTATCTCCGTAGGGAAATTTTTGGTTCAGCTCGAACCAAATGCCCCGATAACCATCGACTTTTTGATTGCGCATATCGCTACCTATTTGGGCGCTAACCAATGGAATGCCTATAATGTATAATAAGAAAAGAAATCTAATTTTCATTTTGTTGCCCCTTCAAAAAAATCATTCAATGATTACCTAGGGTAATTCGGTCAAATAACCAAGGGAGTGTAAAAACAAATCTGCCTCGTTAACAGTTTGTTTATAATTTTCAAAATTTCGATAGTTAAAAAAACCATGTTCTCCCCCTTCATATATTTTTAATTCACATCTACTCTCTACCTTATCCATAACCGTTTTGTAATAATCGGCAGTAGCTACCGGAATGAGTTTGTCTTTCGTGCCTAAAAATATAATAGTAGGAGGAGCTCCTTTTTCAATGTTGTGTAAGGGGGAATAGTCTTTGTAAGCATCGCCGATGCGTTCATAACCATAACCACCAGGTCCGTTGTCGATTACGGGATTGAAAAGCACCAAAGCATTTGGGATACAATTTAAGGACAAATCATCGCTAGTCTCATTATACTTTTTGATCAATGCCGTGGCAGCAGCGAGATGCCCCCCTGCAGAACCTCCTGAAGCAATAATTTTGTTCGGGTCGATACCTAATTCACTAGCATTTTTTCGAAGGTAACGTATGGCCGATTTTGCATCCTTTAGCGCTTCGAAGGGTGTTGTGCCGTGTTTGGTTTCCGTTCGGTAGTCGGCAAGAAAACAGATTAGACCCCTTTTGGCAAAATAGTTGGCATGGTTGATAAAATGCGACCGGTCACCGCCTTTCCAGCCTCCTCCAAAAAAGAAAACCATTGCTGGATAATTTCTTGTCGAATCTAGTTGGTCAGGGGTATGGATTTCCAAAAATAATTTAGTGGTATCTACTTGTTTATACAGCACCTCTTTTTGCGCAAATGCCATGGCAGGAGACAAAAAAAGAAGTACTATCGAAGTTCTTAGAGTCATGATTCATTACAACTGTTAATCCTCAGTAAATATAAGGCTCTACATGGAAAAATAGTTAATGGATACTCCTCCCGAAAAATAAGTTTATATGGACTCTTAAGGGTTATTGCTCAAATAGCTTGTATTGCCCCTTTAGACGCAGGGTTACGTTCACGGGATCTTTACTTTCATTCCGAAAATACCAACCGTGTTTTCCTTCAAAGGGTGTCGTGAAAGTACCGGTCATATTATTGGAATAAGCCAACGTATAACTTTCATAAAATACGTTTTTAGGCGGATTCTCCTGATATACTTCCCCATGAAAATCGATATAAACGATTGTGTCGTCGTCTGTAGCCCATTCATATTTCACGCTCGCATATTTTAAAGCTTTGAACTTATACTCGATGCCTTTTCCGGCCGGAATCGCTACCTTGATGGTGTCAGTACGCTCTTCAAACTGTTCAGCTGGCGGAGGGTTGCCCGCTTCTTCGGGTTTGGGAACACTAGGTGGCGAACCCAATTTTTCCAATTTTAATTTTTTGAACGTTTTTGTGTCGGCCTTATCAGTATTGACTTCTATGGTTTCCCCCGGGGTTTCATTCACATAAAGTTTTTCGAACCCGAACAGTTTTCCCGTACCTAATGGGTCTCTGCCGAATTCGGCGGGCAAAACGGCAACCACAAAGACGAGAATACCTGCAAAAAGTGCAAGCAATACAGATTTTGCCAATTGTTTTTTAGTCATCGTAGGTTTTTCTCCTATTTCCATATTTTAATTTTTAGCGATGAAATATCCTGCTAGTTGAAAACTTAACAACAAAAAGCCTGCGGCCATCAATGCGATGTTGGTAACATTCGAAAATTTTAGATAACTATTGTATTGCCGCCAGACGCCCAAAACCAGCAACACTAGGCCCAGTGCCAAAAATTGACCGATTTCTACGCCGAGGTTAAACCCTAATAGGTTTATAAAAAGCCCTTCTTTATCAAATTCAAATTCCTGTAGTTTGGTGGCCAGCCCGAAACCATGAAACAGCCCGAATACCAATACGGCAATCTTGGTATTGGGCTGATTGCCAAAGAATTTTTTAAATCCTCCTAAATTATCAAATCCTTTATAAACAATAGAAAGGGCAATTATAGCATCGATGAGGTAAGCGTTGACATTTATGTCGGCCATGACACCCAATAGCAGGGTAAGACTGTGGCCAAGGGTAAAAAAACTGACGTATATCAATATTTGTTTCGTGTGATACAGAAAAAAAATAACACCGACCAAGAAAAGCAAATGGTCGTAGCCAGTGAGCATATGTTTGGCACCGATATATAAAAAGGGACCGAAAGCGACACCCCTATTGCTTGACAAAAAAGACTGGGTAGCATCGTCGACCCCGTGGGCAAAGGAAATTGCTGAAATGCAAAACAGTATTAAAAATAATAGGAAAGGTTTTATTTTTTTAAACATCCCTCAAAAATCAGTGCGCGTGCCCGTGTTCTTTAACCTGACGTAGACTGTCTTGCGTAATGCTGTCTTTTCGAATGCGCTCTTTGTGGACTTTTTGCAGGCTGTCTTCGGTCTTTTTCATAGCCTCAGCTATTTTTTCTTTTTCGATTTTCAATTGTTCTGCGGTATTTTCTTTTACCGTTTTGTTTTGATCACCGCACGATGCCAAGAGTGATAATGAAAAAAAGAAGAATAGAAGTAGATCTTTGAATTTCATGATTGTTATATTTAAATTTTTACTACTAATGGGTTTATTTGATAATAGGCTGTCAAACCAGGGCCATTTTTATGTTCACCTGTTTGAAATGGGGTGTTTCCCAAAAACAAAGTTAGTGACCAATTTTGAAAAGTCAATGACAAACTCGTTGTACGGTTCTTAAAAATAGGGGTATAAAAAAGGCTGCTGATCTCGATTTAGAAATCAACTGCCTTTTTTATCTATTTTT
>Ga0316189_10002485_pt1 | contig 18042 bp, 14 predicted proteins | sample LowCovwburrow_MG_FD_204930 | JGI IMG/M metagenome (GOLD analysis project Ga0316189, IMG submission 204930) | Coastal sediment microbial communities from Maine, United States - Lowes Cove worm burrow | ecosystem: Environmental > Aquatic > Marine > Coastal > Sediment | place: USA: Maine...
AAGGTGAAGGTATCGTCGCTATAACAGGCGCGCCTGGCACCGGCAAGACAACACTTATTGCTTCATTAATTTCTGAGTTAGACCTTAATCAGGTGCACGTCGGTGTTATTACCAATGTGCAGCTTGATTCTAGTAACCTGCTTGATATGGTTATCGATGCTTTTTCTTTGAACCTTGATCGTTCGGATAATGCTAGTGCAATGCAAGGCCTGAAGTTGTACTTGCGGCAGCAGAGTGAGAAAGACTGCCGTGTTATTTTAATCGTTGATGAAGCTCAGGGCCTAACGCCTGAGTTGCTCGAAGAACTGCGTTTGTTTTCAAATCTTCAGCATAATACACGGCTTCTGTTACAGATTTTTCTGGTCGGTCAGGAGCCTCTGATGGACATAATAAACTCACCGGGCATGGAACAGTTGCATCAACGATTAATTGCAGCCGCACAATTAAGTCCTCTGGATTTTGAGCAAACGGTAGATTATGTGATGCATAGATTAAGTTGTGTTGGCTGGAAGAACGATCCTTTTTTAACGGATGAAGCGTTAAGTCTGGTTCATAAATTTAGTGCTGGCGTACCGAGAAGAATAAATCTTATATGCCACCGCCTTTTTTTGCATGCGGGCTTAAAAGACAGGCATGAGATACTAGGTGGGGACGCTCTAAATGTGATCGTTGAGCTACATAAAGAAGGTTTGTTAACTCCCGTCGCCAGACGTGCTTTGGGAGAATATGTCAGCGGCATAAAAGATTTTGCTGCCGGTTAATAGCCGTTGTTTGAAGTTCATTTATAAGTGCACGGTTCTTATCCTTATTGCTGGTGTGTTATTTTTACCGATGCCAGATAATAATTTATGGTGGCGCGAAGCTTTTAATAGTGCCCATGTATTTCTATTTTTTTTTCTGTCTTTTATTATTTATCATCAATTAACATCAGCTAATAATATTATTCTCAGTGTCCAGCTGAATAATCCATCAATCTATTTTTTAGTTCTTACTGTCGGGCTGCTATTTGGATTTGTAATAGAGGGGTTGCAGAGCCTCACTGGTAGAGAAGCAAGTTTCGACGATATATATAAAGATTTTTTTGGTCTTTTGACCGGTATTTGTATGATTGCAGCTTCTGATATAAAGGAGTTTCATCGGCAACGAGTTCTTAAGCCATTGTATTTGACTGCTGGTTTTTGTTTCATTTTATTAGGGCTTAATCCATTAATTCAATTGAGTTGGCATTATGTTGCCAGGGCTGATGCGTTTCCGGTAATTATTGATTTAAATGCTCCCTGGGCATCGAGTTTTGTTCGTTTTAATAATGCTGAAATGGTATATGAGTCAGTTAATAATGAGGATCGAGCTCTTATACGTTTTAATTCGGGTGAGTATCCGGGGGTGGCAATTATCGAACCTGAGGCTGACTGGTCCGGCTATCGTTTGTTGCGATTTGATGTGTTGTCGCCTTATAACGAAGATATAAAAGTTGTTATTCGGGTTCATGATGAAAGTCATAATCAAGAGCTTTCTGACAGGTTTAACAAAACTCTGGTGGTTTCCCCGGGGTTGACCAGGGTGGAAATAAAGCTGAGCCAGATACAGTATGGTCCGGTTGATCGCAATATGGATTTAACGAAAATAGCAGGCATTGTCCTATTTTTAGACAATCCGGAGCAGCCGTTGCAGCTAGAGGTGAGCCGGCTGATTCTAGAATAAGCGGTAGAGAATGCATTATACACAGCCCTTTGCTGGTTTAATTACAAAGAGATGCTAATATTCTGGGTGTATTGATTCTAATAGTCCGGCAGGCGGTTCGTTGCCACGGTTTTTAACTCTCAGGGATATGTTTAGTTGCTACTATGAGCACAGTAAGGTTTTTTCGTCACTCGACAAAGTTATCAAGATATTACATACCAACAGAATTTGTTGTTGTTGCCTTAATCGAGTTTCTGGTTTTAATTGTTTCGCTTTACCTGGCGCTTGAGCTGAGTTTTTGGGGCAGTGACTGGTATCATGGATTTGGTGAGTTCTTACCAAAGGCACTGGTGTATGCGATTGTTATGCAGCTCAGTCTAGTGGCTTTTGGCCTCTACCAGCGGCAAACCGGCCGATTCCTCAGTATGCTGGTATTGCGTATCGCCAGTGGTCTGTTATTAGGCTTGATTCCGTTAGGTGTTAGCTTCTATTTTGTGCCATCGTTTTTTCTTGGGCGTGGCGTTTTACTGGCAGCTGTATTTTTCAGTTTTCTATTGATCTCAATCGTTCGTTTGTTCTTTAGACTGGTAGTTAAAGAGCACCACATGTGGACGCGTGTACTGGTGCTGGGTGTGGGTGAAAAAGCAGGTTTGATCCGTGAGGCGATAAAAACTGGTGAAATACGCGGTTTGAATATCGTTTCATACATCCCATTGCCAGGTGATACAGGTATTTCCGATAGAAGCACAATTCAATCACGGGAAAAACCACTGATTAAATATGTCGAAGAGCTGGATATTGATGAAATAGTAATTGCTGTTGATGACCGCCGGTCACGCGGTTTTCCAACAAAAGAGCTTATCGACTGTAAGATGAGCGGTATAAATATCCTTGATCTGGTCACCTTTTTTGAGCGCCGTGCCGGAAAAATTCGATTAGACATGGTAAACCCGAGTTGGTTATACCTGTCGGAAGGTTTTCAGATAGGGTCTTTTCGACGTATCACCAAAAGAGCGCTGGATATTCTGGTTGTTTTAATCCTGCTGCCGATCGCATTGCCGTTTGCCATCATGGCCGGCCTGGCTATTTTTATAGAAAGTCGTGGCGGTGGCGGTGTTTTGTATAGTCAGGTCCGTGTAAAGCAGGATGGGCTGCCATTCAAAATCTATAAGTTTCGCAGTATGGTGACAGATGCTGAAAAAGACGGTGTCGCTCAATGGGCCTCGAAAAATGACGCACGAATTACTCGTGTTGGCGCCTTCATACGTAAATGCCGGCTTGATGAGATTCCTCAGCTTTATAATGTCTTAAACGGTGATATGAGCTTTGTCGGGCCCAGACCAGAACGTCCGGAGTTTGTTGAAAAGCTTGCTAAAGCAGTGCCGTATTATGAAGAGCGGCACAGGGTAAAGCCTGGATTAACCGGCTGGGCACAGGTATGTTATTCCTACGGGGATACAGTGGGAGATAGCATAGAAAAACTACAATATGACCTGTATTACGTTAAGAATTACAGCGTATTGTTAGATTTGCTGATTTTACTGCAGACGGCTGAAGTGGTGATGCTGGGTAAGGGCGCGCAGTAATTATTTTTGTTGAATTCTCGACAAAATATCTAAAGGCTGCTATTATCTCGCGCACTGTCACTGTAGTAAGGCCACGAGTATATTCACTTTGCAGTTATTCCAGTGTCGATATATCAACAAAAAAATCTAATTATTAGACATGTGTGTATCTATTCATAAGTTCTCGTCTATACTTGATTTTATAAATGTGCAAAAACTTTTAGCCTTTTTTAAGTTACAGGTGATGTATGTTTATTTCTCATTTTTCTAGCTTCCTTTTGAAATCTTTTTTGGCCCTAACTGTGGTTTTTTCTCTAATCTCCTGCTCGGGTGGTGGTGGAGACGGTGGCTCATCAAGTACAAGTCCAAATCCAGCTACTGCTAACATATTGAATTTGAGCTGGGCGGCTCCGGCTGAAAGAGAAGACGGCTCGGGTTTGAATCTAACTGAAATTAGCGCTTATCAGGTTTATTATGGAACCGAGGCGGGTAATTACCCTAATAAAATAAAAGTTGATAGCTGTGCTTGTTCTTCCGAAGGAACACAAATAGCAAATATCTCTCCTGGTAAGTACCATGTTGTTGTAACGACTATAGATACTGATGGACGTGAAAGTGTATTTTCCGCCGAAGTAGTTGTTACTGTATAAAGGAGAGCAAGATAAGCATAAACTTGACATCAGAGTATAAAGATTTTGCTATATATCTATAGTAAATTCAAAGTGTTGTCGTGTAGCATAGTGTGCAAATAACTCTGTGTTATTTGGTAAAGGAAATAACGGCTTTATGCTCGATTATGTCGATGGATAAGCTGGAGAAATAAGAAAAGCCCGTCAATAGAAGGGCTTTTCTTGTTATATTTAACTATTTATTTTATACGTTTGCTAACGCCAATACCTATCAGGTCAATTGCCATTATTCCTGGTTCGGGTACTGAATATTCACCTTCTATCGCGCCATTGCCACAGGTCATGCCCCAGTGTAATGCAATGGTATCGCTTCCTGCAAGGCTAGTACTCGTCAGATCAATCAAAAAGCTAATTGTGTTATTAGAGTCATCGGCAGACCACATGCTTCTATTCATGCCAATTTTACCGCCAGTATTGGCAGCAATTTCCTAACCATCTCGGAATGTATTTCTCGATAGAAAGTCTTCACTTAGCAATATATCGTTGTCATCGTTACCGTCCAGGTTATATAGCGAGTCATAACTGCCGTCTGCCCAGCGATTTTCAAGAGAAAAGGCAAGAGACCAGTCGGTAGTGCCATTGGCATAAAAATTATCATTAGCATAAGGCGCTTCGGCAACGGGGCTCTAGGCATTACTTAAAAACAGATCACCGTAACCAATGCCTTTGTCATAATATGTAGAGCTGATAAACTTTCTTTCGTCGCCTCTCGCTGCAAAATTAGTGTTGATGATTACAGATAGCATATTATTATCCAGTAACTCTACGTCTATGCTGCGAATATCGAATACAGCAGTGCCAATCACGTCACCATAACCATGATTAATGCCGCCTATATAATTATCATAAATAGTGGATGGAAGTGCATATACTGATGGTGTAAGTATTAAAGCCAGCGCGGTACTAGATAAGTAAATAAAGTTTTTTAGATGTTTTTCCATCATTCTTTCCTGAATAAATGTCAATTTTATAACGCATTTAATATGCTAACGAGTAAATTCAAACATAGAAACAATAAGTTAGTGAATATCTGTTAATCTGGAAATACCTTACGAAATAATAAACTTTTTATTATTTCGTAAGGTATTTCAGAAATTTAAGGATTATTCGTTAGATTAACAAAAAGGTATATATTCTAATTTTTATCATGAAGCATATATGAATAAGTAGAGTGAAAACAAAAAGATAGTTATTTAATTTGAGTTCATCTAATGTTAAAAAATTGTAAAGATTTATGACGCTTATGGTTTTTGTGCTAATAAAATTGCAAAAAAGTGGTGGTTTAAAGCTATAGATACATATGTAAAGCCTTTATAGGCATGAAAATATGCCTATTTCCGAGTTTTGCAGTGTAAAAATATTACACACGCACACGGGTACAATTTTTAAACTGTAGGTGAAGCGGATAGAGATGGATTTAGGATTATATAGTTATTTTGGGGCAGCGCTAGCCTATGGGTTTTTTGCTTTTTTGCTGCTCTTTAGCTGGCGTGAAAGCTTGCAGGGAAAGTTGCTGTTTATAGCAGCCTTTATCAGTGCATGCTGGGCGTTAACTGCGGTCAAAATGTCGCTCAGTGATGAATCGTACCTGTCAGCTTATCGGTCATTTGAAATTATTCGATATATTGTCTGGTATGTGTTTTTGCTAAAGCTGTTTGATGTCGCCTTGTCCGGTGACCAGTCATTACGCAGCAGTCAAAAGTATAGTTACCAAAAATTTGTGCGCTGGGCATTACCTTTGTGTGTTGGTTTTGCTCTTTTATTGCTGTTAAATGAAATACTTGTCGCTTTTTTTGCATTACCCGGTCAATTTGTCTTTGGCATTATCGGTAATGTTGTTCTTGCGCTCATCGGCCTTGCCATAATCGAGCAGCTATTTCGAAATACATCTGCACGTCACCGCTGGGCAACCAAATATCTATTTCTTGGTGCGGGCGGAATTTTTGCCTTTGATTTTTATTTATATGCTGATGCTTTATTGTTTAGAAATATCGATCACGGTTTGTGGGCAGCGCGTGGCGTGGTGCATATGGTAGCAGTGCCTTTATTGGCAATATCCTCGGCGCGCAATAAAAACTGGTCGCTAAATATATTTGTATCGCGTGACATCATCCTTAACACCACCGCTATTCTTAGCGGTGGTTTTTATCTGTTGGCTATGGCTGGTGCTGGGTATTACTTAAGAGCATTTGGCGGTGACTGGGGAAAGGTCGGCCAGGTAATGTTTTTAACGCTGGCAGTAGTGTTTTTATTTATAGTATTGACGTCATCGCAGTTACGCGCAAAAACCAAAGTCTTTTTAAGCAAGCATTTTTATAAAAACAAATATGATTACCGTATTGAATGGTTAAGGTTAACAGAAGATTTAAAAGTTGATGTAGACAATAAAGATCATTATAAAACAGTGATTGAAGCGATGGCGAACATTGTGGACGCCCGCTCTGGTTCGTTATGGCTGCTTGATGATAAAGGTGAGTATAAAAATGTTGGGGTCTGGCAGGGTCTACAGCAGGAAATGGTGATCGAGAGTGATTCTTCACTGATTAAGTTCATGGAGAAAAAAGGCTTTGTTGTTAATGCAAAAGACCTAGATAGCTGTACCAACGAGTATAAAGGTTTGTCGCTGCCTGAGTGGATGTTAAAAAATGAGCAGCTCTGGCTAATCGTACCTTTGCACGGGGTAGAAATACTGCAGGGGTTTATCGTATTAGGCAACCCGCTTATCGAGCGCTCTATTAACTGGGAAGATCGTGATTTATTAAAAACAGCAGCAAAACAAATTAGCAGTTATTTGACTGTTTTAATGACTTCATCACAATTAGCTGAGGCAAAACAGTTTGAAGTATTTACTCGTCTTTCAGCCTATATGGTACATGATTTAAAAAATATTGCGGCTGAGCTTGAGTTGGTAGCAGTTAATGCTAAAAAACATATTAGGAATCCTGAATTTGTTATAGATGCATTTGAAACGGTTGAAAATGCCGCAGAGGATATCAATCGACTATTAGCGCAGTTGCGTAATCGGCGAGTTCAGGAGGAAAAGAAAGTTTTGGTTGATTTGGCCGAGCTTGTGGAAGATGTTGTAGCGACAAAACAGCATTTGTTACCAATGCCTCAATTTAAGGTGTTTTCTGAACCGGGCATGGTATCCCTGGAAAAGCAGCGTCTTTCTAATGTGCTTGCTCATTTAATAGAAAATGCACAGCAAGCAACAGAAGAGGATGGCGAAATTATTTTAAGTCTGTCCACCACTGAAAATATGCACTCAATCGAAATAAAAGATAATGGTTATGGTATGGATGATGAGTTTATTCAAAATCGATTGTTTAAACCATTTGATACCACAAAAGGGAATGCGGGTATGGGTATCGGCATGTATGAAAGCAGAGAGTTTATTCGCCAACTGGGTGGTGATATTTATGTGCAAAGTAAACCTGGAAAAGGGTCTATAATTACTCTGCAGCTTCCATTGAGTTCATCTCATGGTGATGATATAAATAGCCTGCGTGCATAAGTGTCAAGGTATTGCAGAGGGTTTAATTTTAAGGAATTATAATATTTAGATTATGGCAGACAATACGTTAAAGCCACTACTGGTTGTTGAAGATAATCCCGGGTTGCAGAAACAACTAAAATGGTCTTTTGAAGGTTGTCAGGTGTTTCTTGCGGGTGATCGTGCTTCCGCTATTGCGCTATTGCAGCAACATCATATGCCGGTGGTTACGCTGGACCTGGGTTTGCCGCCTGACCCCGCAAATGCCAGTGAGGGCCTGGCTGCACTAAAAGAGATTTTAAAGCTCGCACCGCATACAAAAGTGATTGTGGTGACCGGTAATGATGATAGGCAAAATGCTTTAACAGCAATTTCACTCGGGGCTTATGATTTTTACCAGAAGCCAATAGAACCAGATGTTTTAGGCTTGATAGTTGACCGTGCATATCAATTACATGAACTTGAAGAAGAAAATCGACGCCTGGCATTAGAAGGTAGCGATTCACCTTTAGATGGAATTGTAGGCGCTAGCGAGCCCATGCTGGCAGCGTGCCGACTGGTGGAAAAAGTCGGGCCAACAGATGCCACGTCCCTTGTTTTGGGTGAAAGTGGCACAGGTAAAGAGCTTATTGCTAAAGCCCTGCATCGCTTGAGTTCGCGTAAAAACAAGCCCTTTATTGCACTTAACTGTGCTGCCATACCTGAAAATTTACTTGAAAGTGAGCTTTTTGGATATGAGAAAGGGGCGTTTACTGGCGCAGTGAGCCAGACTAAAGGCAAGATTGAAGCTGCCAGTGGCGGCACCTTTTTCCTTGATGAGATTGGTGATATGCCAATCTCATTACAGGCGAAAATGTTACGTTTCTTGCAGGAGCGTGTGATTGAGCGACTTGGCGGTAGAAATACTATTGAAGTCGACGTACGGATTATTTGCGCAACACACCACAACCTTAGTCAATTAATCGAAGACGGTGAATTCCGAGAAGATCTGTTTTTCAGAATAAGTGAAATTGTTATTGAAATTCCTGCTCTGCGTGACCGTGAAGGTGACAAAATATTACTTGCCCAAACATTCCTGGATAGCTTTAGTGAGCAAAACAGTCGCAGTTTTCGTGGATTCACTGAATCGGCACGAGCAGAAATTGATGCTTATGAATGGCCGGGTAACGTACGTGAGTTGCAAAATCGCATTAAACGTGCGGTAGTGCTTGCTGAAGGCAAACAAATTATGGCGACCGACCTGGGGTTTGCCGAGGATGAAAATCACTTGCAGTTCTTAAACTTACGTGAAGCCAGAGAGCGGGTGGAACGTGAGGTTATCCAGCGTGCGTTATCTATCTACAATAATAATGTTACTCATGCAGCAGAGGCATTGGGCATTAGCCGTCCTTCTTTGTACAGCCTGATTAAGAAACTTGGTATGCCAGAGCCTGGAAAGTGAGTGGTCTGTATTCACGCAATGCATGGCATGTCGCATGGGATTTCGAGTACAACATTATTACTGCTGACCTTTGTTCTATATCAGCAAACTATTATATACCTGGCTGAAAAGTGGAATTAGCTGGAAGGCGGGGAATATGGGCATGGTTATCTGGTTCTGCTGATTAGCGCATACCAGATATGGGATAATCGCCGAAGGTTACTGGCCTTGACCCCTTGTCCGGAGTACAGAGCAATAGTGGTAGTTATGCTTGCCAGTATGTTGTGGATGATGGCAGCCCCCGTCGAGATAGAAATGCTACAGACTGCAGGTTTGTTACTATTGGTGCTGTCTATTGTATGGACTTTGTCAGGTGCCCGAGCAACCAGGGTATTTGTATTTCCTGTTCTTTATATTGGTTTTGCCATTCCCGCCTGGTTTCCATTAACCCCCTTATTACAGGAATTAACGGCAGATGTAGTATTCTGGGCTATTCGTGTAATGGAAATACCAGCATTACACATCGAAAATATGATTGTTTTGCCTTCCGGTAAATTATCAATCGAAGAAGCCTGCGCTATTTGATGGCAGCGTTAACCCTAGGTATGCTCTATGCGTATCTGAATTATGTAACTTTTCATAGCAGATTGATTGTTGTACTAGTTTTTGAGGGCTGTTACATAGGAAGTACTTGCCTGATCCAAACGGGACACTGGTAATGTTGAGCCTGAGCAGTCTCTATGTGATAAAGGAAAATTGCAGTTTATTGCTTTTGTTATAGTAGTGCCATATTCATTTCAGCTGGTCCGATAACTGTCTTCTGGATGAGCAAACCGTCACAATTTGATAACTATCCGGTACAAATGACACTGCCTTCATCTGCCGGAGAATGGGTGGCTACGGATACCGGTGACGATAGCTGGATGCCGCTGTATAGAGGAGCATCTCCCATAAGATGTTACAGTGATAATGATCATGAAATACAGCTATACCTGGGCCTGTATCCTGTACAGAGGCAAGGTGAAGAGCTGATCAATGATTTAAATAGAATCAGCGATAACAAAATTTGGCGCATCAGGTATCAAAAAGCAAAGCTGTATAATATTGGTGGCCATCAGGTACCTGAACAGTTGCTGGAAAAGAATGATGGCTCACAGCATTTGGTGTGGTATTGGTATCATGTTGCGGGACAGAATACGGTAAATAAATATCAGGCTAAAGCATTACAGGTGCTGGGTTTGTTGAAGGGTAAGCGACAATCTTCTGTTGTTGCAATACCGACTAAACTGAATGATGAGCCTGAATATACGCGTAAAATACTTGGACAGTTCGTTGAGGAGATGGATTTCTCGATAGATAGGATAATTGACGGTAAAATCTGAGATTGCAGGCTGTTTTGAGGCACTCTGTGTGGTATTTATAGAGTGGTCTGGTGCGCTCATGCTAAGTATCCTATGAAATTAAAAGAAGTATTTGCGCATATATCAACTAAAATACTATCTAGTACATCATCCACATAATATGGATGATGTACTAGACTGAATGCTCAAGCACGGCCTAAGTTTTGGGACGGTTTCAAAAACCGCCGGTGTGGCAGTGAGTTTACTCACTAACGTTGAATATTATTATCAGAGTTTTATGGGATGAAGGATCAATTAATACTAATCTATAGTTATTTGCATGGTATATGGCAATACAGGTGGTCAGCACTTGTAATTGCCTGGGTTGTTGCATTGCCTGGATGGGTTGCAGTCTATGCATTGCCTGACCAGTATGCATCGAAAGCAGTAATACATGTTGATACCAAATCAATTATGAAACCTCTTCTTCAAGGGCTTGCTGTAGAGTCAGATGTGGACACAGGACTCAATATTATGTCCCGGCTTTTATTGACCCGGAAAAACCTGGAAGACGTTATTCGGCAAACAGATATGGATCTGGAGGTCAATGACTCAGAAGCCATGGATCTCCTTGTGGAAAATCTTGCCGATTCTATTATTTTGAAAGATAGTGGTGAGAATAGACGAAAAAGAGACAATAATATATACGAGTTAAGTTATCAAGGGCGTACAGCAGAACTTACCTATCAGGTTGTTTCCAAGTTACTGAATACATTGATTGAAACTACATTGAGTTCTGCGCGCACTGATACCGCAGAGGCCCAGATATTTCTTGATCACCAGATTACTGAATATGAAAAGAGGCTGACCACAGCAGAGCAGAAGCTGGCTAAATTTAAAAGAGTTAATGTTGGCTTTATGCCTGATGAGCAAGGCGGTTATTACCGCAGGTTGCAACGCGAACAAGATGAACTGGATGATATTCAATCGGAATTGCGGCTGGCAAAACGAAGACATTCAGAGATGCTTAAGCAGTTAGACGGTGAATCGCCATTACTTGATAATAGTAGTTATGGTGCACCGCAGGTTCTGAAATTGCGAAATTATCGTGAGCAGCTTGAAACTCTGCTGTCTCAGTATACGGAACAGCACCCAGATGTTCAGGCTTTGAGAGCCTCCATCGCAGATGCTCTGTCCAATGAAAATGTTGAAGATAATGAAATAATGGGTGTAGGGAGGGGTGACTCTGTTGAGTTTAACCCTGTCTACCAGGAGCTGAAAGGTGAGATTCACAAGGGCAGTGTTGATGTGGAGACGTTGAAGATAAGGCTTATGGAAAAGGAAAAGAGTGTAGAGGCGCTTAAGCAGTCAGTTGATATTATTCCAGTTGTAGAAGCGAAACTTGCAAAGTTAAATCGTGACTATGAAATTACTCGTGAACGTTATCTTAGCCTGGTAGAGAGGAGAGAGTCAGCTCGGCTGGCACAGGAAGTAGGGCAGAGTGGTAGCAACATGAAATTCCGCATAGTCGATCCTCCACGGGTACCAACGAAGCCTTCAGGGCCCAATCGGCTACTTTTATTGACCATGGTTTTATTTGCGGCTATATCTGCAGGTCTGGGCTGGGGTTTTCTCAGGTATCTTATTCATCCAACATTTATTGATACAAACCAGATCAGAAATAAGATCGGCCTACCTATGCTGGGATCTGTTGGTCTTTATCTGACAACTGAGCATAAAAAAAAGCGGCAGACGCAATTCACCAGCTTCTTACTGGTTTTTCTCATGCTGCTGATTTCATATGGTAGTGTGATGGCATTTAATGAGCCGGGTAGCAATCTGGTTCGCGCTTTGATGTCGTTAAGGGGTTTGATGATATGAGCGTGGATAACAAGAAGCATTCAGTAACGACAATCACACAGCTGATGGAGTCGCGCGGTAGCGAAACAGTGACTGCCAAAATAATGAATGATGAGACGCCAGATAACTCGGGCCTGCATACCTCATCTAAAGTGACAGAGAGTGCAGATGCTGGTGCACTCAACAAAGACAGTAAAAAAGTTAGCATTCTGGACAAGCTACTGGCAAATAACATGTTGGTGCCAGGGAGTGATATCGATAGAAGGATCCAGGATGATTATCGCAGAGTCAAGCGACCACTGGTAGCCAATGCGTGTGGGCGAAACAGGTCAATGGTAGAGCGCGGCAACATTATTCTTGTGACGAGCTCTATGCCGGGAGAAGGTAAAACCTATACTTCAGTCAATCTGGCATTGTCGATATCTCAGGAAATGGATACTACGGTTCTGCTTGTGGATTGTGATGTAGCCAAACAAGGTGTAAGTCGGGTGCTGGGTCTTGAAAATGTTTGCGGACTGGTTGATGTTCTGGAGAGTGACGATTTAAGCATTGGTGATGTTTTACTTAAAACCGATATCCCTAACTTTAGTGTTGTGTCTGCAGGTAAACAACATGAATATGTTGCTGAATTGCTAGCCAGCCAGCGCATGTCTGATCTGGTTAACGAACTTGCTAGTCGCTACAGTGACCGCGTTGTTATATTTGATGGACCACCATTACTGGCAACGCCACAGACTCAAGTTCTGGCTGGGCTTGTTGGTCAGGTCGTATTTGTTGTAGAGGCCGGGAAAACACCCCAGTCACTAGTTGAGGAAGCCCTGGATATGATTCCGGAAGAACAGGCAACAGGCATGTTATTAAATAAAAACCAGGGCTTATCCCGTAATGGTTATTCATATTATGGATACTACGGCTCAGAAAAAAATAAGTCAGAAGACTCTACTTAAGATGACCTATAGGGTGATTATAGACACTAACATTATTATCGCTAATAGTGGTTTATAGCGAATGCCTATTCGAAATGCACTGACTGTCGATGTCGAAGACTATTTCCAGGTGTCGGCATTCGCCGGCAGTATTGGCCAGCGTGAATGGGATAATCATCCCTTACGTGTTGAAAAGAATACCCATAAACTTTTAGATTTGTTTGATGATTATCAGGTTAAGGCCACGTTTTTTATCCTTGGCTGGGTAGCTGAAAGAAAAAAAGATCTGGTTCTTGAGATTGCTGAAAGAGGCCACGAGGTGGCCTGTCACGGCTATAGCCATCAACTTGTATACAATCAAAGTCCTGAGGTGTTTCAGCAGGAAACAATTCGTGCAAAAAATATTCTGGAAGATATTATTCAACAACAGGTTCGAGGCTATCGTGCTGCCAGTTATTCGATTACTGAAAAATCGCAATGGGCGCTTGATATTCTGGCTGAGACTGGATTTGTCTACGATTCCAGTATATTTCCGGTGCACCATGATCGTTATGGAATGCCGGACACACCAGAGCACCCTTATATATTGAAGACTCCAGCGGGCAACTCCATCATTGAATTCCCGTTGTCGACCGCAAAAATCATTAATTATCGACTGCCGGTTGCTGGTGGCGGTTATTTTCGTTTATACCCGTACTGGCTAAGCAGAATGGGTTTGAAACAGATTAATCGCCAGCAAAAACCATTTATTTTTTATTTGCACCCGTGGGAAATTGACCCTGATCAGCCGAGAATATCAGCTAGCTGGTTTTCACGTTTCAGGCATTATAATAATCTTGATAAGTGTGAAGACAGGCTACGAAATCTTTTGGCTGACTTTCAGTTTGGAACAACCTGGGATGTGCTGGATGAACTTAGTCTTACAGATGCTTCTGGTTAGCATCCTTGGGGTGTGTAAATTAACCAAGGCGCATGCATATATCTGTGATTGCACTTTATTCACTCGCTTATAGTTTTCCAAGCAGTTGCCTTGCTTCTTTCCTGCCATTAAAAGGCTTATTTTGTTTGAGTAGTTTTTCAAGCATTAGTTGCCCCTCATCTTTGTTGCCAGATTTAACCAGGGCGACCGCATAGTGGTAACGAATCTCAAGATTGTCGGGTATTAGCTCCATTGCCTGTTTTATCAGACGTTTGCCTTTGTCTGCCTGATTTTGCTGGGTCAGTATCCAGCCATAGGTATCCTGTATGCCCGCGTTTTCAGGTGCTGTTCTATATGCCCTCTCGGCCAGATCCAGTGCTTTAGGGTCACCTTTGAGGTGATAAAGCCACGCCAGGTTATTAAGCGCAACACTGCTATCAGGTGTTTCTTCAATGGCTTTTTCGTATTCTCGGATAGCATTATCATTCTGTTCTGCAGCCTGATATTGCGCAGCGAGAAAAAAGCGTAATGATTTGTCATTGGGGTAATCATTGAGCCATGTAATTACTGGCTTGATAGCATCTTCAAAACTGGCAGTATGTTTAGAAGCGGTGAACAACCTTTTCGCCAGTTCCGCTGTTTGTTGCTGCTTCCATGCATCACTATAAGCGGAACGTGCTTTGCTATAATCCTGTTTAGCCATCCATACGTCGCCTTCGTGCATATAACCGACATAAAGTTGGGGTTGTATTTCCTGTAATTTTTTCGCGTATTCAAGGCTCTTGTCGTAATCACCTGTTTTAAATTCTGTTCCTGCTAATAAGCTTATGGCCAGATAATTATTTTCCTGTGTTTTTAGAGCCGCTTGCAATTGTGTGCGAGCCTCTTTTAGCATCCCCAGGCGTATAAGTGCTTCGCCAAGCAAAATTCGTGCAGGTGCAGAGTTTGGTAATTTATTAATCAGCTTTTTCAGAGGAGGCAAAGCTTCGCTATAACGTTTTTGTGCAATCAGAACTTTTCCATGAAGTGCTAATAGTTCTACATGTTCAGGTGATGTTTTTGTGGCTTCCTGGAGGTAGATATTTGCTTTAGCAGGCTGATTAATACGTAAGTAGTAGTTGGCGAGAATAATGCGGGATTTTATTTCAGTTGGTGCAGCAGTGCGTGCTTTTTCTAACCAGGACAGCATGTCATTTGTGCGATTTTGTTGTGCTGCCAGCTCTGATAGTGCCAGCAAGGGTGTAGTGCCTCCTTCGCCTGCTTCAACCAGGCCACTATAAAGTATTATTGTTTTGTCTAAATTACCCTCTTTTTTTTCTATGCGGGCCAGCCCGATGGTGGCAGTGGGGTGGCTCTCCTGTATCTGTATAGCCTTGTTAAAATGCATGCGTGCTTGCTGATTATTGCCGCTATCAGCATACAGGCTGCCAATCAGCGCCAAAGTATCTGGGTCCTTTGGTTTATTGGCTAACATTTTATTTGCAATATCAATTGCTTTTTCGATTTTCCCAGCCTGTAAATAGGCGCTTATAGTAAGCTTCTGAGTTTCTTCAGTATTATTACTCAGAGTCTGAAATATTTTTAATTCACTTTGTGCTCGTTCTGTCTGAGCAGTAGCAATATAGGCTTTAGCTAGTTGTTTGTGTAATTGAGCGTTATCCGGGCTGGATTTTATGGCTTTGCTGAGAGCCTGGATACCTGCATTCATATTACCTTTATTAAATTCTATCTGGCTCAATAACGTGAGTGTAGCGGCGTCATCGGGATTGGCCGTGAGAGCGCTTTGCAAAGTTAGCATTGCCTGTTCTGGCTGATTTAGAATGATGTAGGTATTTGTTAACAGTTTGCGAATAGCGTTATCGGCTGGCTTATTGTTCAGATAAGCAGAGAGATGATGAGCGGCCTGATCGAAATCTTTTAATGCGTATTTGATTTTACCCATCAATAGTTGTGACTGGTTATTACCAGGTGCTATCGCCAGCAATGTGCGCATATGATCTTCGGCGCGATGGTAATCACCCTGCTTGAATGCAAGCAGGGCGCCAAGATAATTTGCTTCTGGATCATTGTTATTTCTTTTCAGTAACGGTGTCAGGGTAGTGTTTGCCTCGTCATAGTTTTTTTCCATGATTTGCAGGCGAGCAAGTCCAATATGTGCTCTGTGACTATTGAAAGTTACCAATTTAGAGGGATTAAGACTGATGATTTTTCTGAAAGTGTCGGCGGCCTGCGTGAGATTATTGTTTTTTATTTCGCTGGATGCCCGCAACAACAGGAGTTCCTGGTTTTCTGGGTAAAGAGACAGAGCCGTTTTTAGAGTGTTTGAGGCGTCACCATCCTGTAAGCCGGAAAGTTGAAATATAGTTGTTGTTTTTAACACCTGCAATGCGTTTGCATCATACTTTTTGCCTTCGCCAAGGGTGATTTTTGCCTGGGCTGTACGACCCAGCCCTGCTTCTGCTAATGCATGTAACCCTGATATATTTGCACGAGTTTCTGCAGGCCATGTGCTCTTGTTTGTGATTTCATTGAGTAGTTTCTGGAATTCTTTTCTGCTAATGAAAGTGTGTGCAAGTCCTATCTGAGTTTCCTCTTCATCCCATCCTGCAAGCGCAGCCCGCTTGAATTCTTTTTCGGCACTTGAGAGGTCGCCAATTCTCAGGTTGATATTGCCCAGCAAATAGCGTGCTTCGGCATTTTCATTATTTTTCTGTAGAGTGTTTCGTAGTTCGATGGATGCGGCCATCAGCTCACCCTTGTCCAGATAGGCTTTTGCACTTTGCAGCATCTGCTGTTCATTCATGCCTATGTTGTCACAGGCGGTTACAATCAGAAAAGAACCAGCCAGAAGAAAGTGTTTGAATAAGCGATGTAGTTTGAGCTTTTGGGTCATGTTATCTCTTAATTGAAATATGTATTTATAGCTGATAAAAGAGCATTGTTAATGTTTTTTAACAGATGGATTGATAAGCTCTATATTACTTCATGTGGTCGGAGTGAGTCTTCCCTTTTACTTTTATTGCTATCAATCTGATAGTAAAAAGATGAAGATTTTACAATAATTTGATGGTGAGTCGATCGACTGGGTCTTAATAAGAGAATTTGCCCCATTAGTTAGTAACATGGTCTATAAAAAGATAATATTTGTATGATAATTTTTCAAATGAGTGAGCTCTGTCTCATAAAATTAATTCAAGGCCCATAATAAAGCTGTGGGGTTGAGTATTCAAAAAGATACGATGAGATTACATAATAAAAAGTTATATGTGAATCTATAGTATTACCGGATGAAGTGAGAAATGCTAAGTATTAAGTGGGATAGTGCTGTTTTTATATATGTTGTAATAGCTGCGTTATTTTCATTGTTTTTATCGATTTATTTCCCTACCTTGTCAGTATTGCATGCCAGCTGGTCAGAAATGAGCCGAGCTTACGCGCATGGATATGTTGTATTGGGATTAACTATTTATCTGCTCTACATATCTAGAGATAAAATCTTTCTGCTAAATCAAAGCATCACGGGCCAATATTTTTTGATTAATCTAACGGCAATTTTATTATGCTCAATTTTGTGGTTTTTAGCATTTTCAATTCAAGTTCAGGTTATCCAGCTTTTTACTGTCGTCCTCATGAGCTGGCTATGGCTGGCAGTCGTATTCGGGAAGTCCTCCTCAGTTCATGCATTAATGTCTATAGCTCTGTTGCTCACGGCGATGCCGATGTGGGAAGGGTTGATGTTTTATCTGCAAGCGATGACTGTTTTCGTAACTCAGGTATGTCTATCCTGGTTTGGAGTAACCGCTTTTGTTGACGGATACTTTATCTATCTTGTTGATGGAACGATAGAAGTTGCTGAAGAATGTAGCGGATTGAAATATTTATTGGCGGGTCTTTCCCTGGCTATTGTTTATTCAGAGATGAACATCAACACCATTCAAAGAAAGATTGGCATTATTATGTTGGCTGTCACTATTTCTATCATCGCAAACTGGGTTAGAGTTATCAGTCTGGTATTAATTGCAGATATATCCAAGATGCAAAGTAGCCTGCTTTATAAGCATGACAATCTTGGTTGGGTAGTGTTCATATTGTGCTTTACTATATTTTTTTTAATAGCAAACAGAATTGATCCAGGGCGAAAAATTAACAG
>Ga0316189_10002486_pt1 | contig 18042 bp, 12 predicted proteins | sample LowCovwburrow_MG_FD_204930 | JGI IMG/M metagenome (GOLD analysis project Ga0316189, IMG submission 204930) | Coastal sediment microbial communities from Maine, United States - Lowes Cove worm burrow | ecosystem: Environmental > Aquatic > Marine > Coastal > Sediment | place: USA: Maine...
ACCAGCCGCGACGGCTTGAACTCCTTGCGCATCAGGACCGCAAAGTCACCGATCCCGCAGCAGATGTCCGCCACCTTCATCCCCGGCCGCATCCCGTGGCTGGTCAGCAGGTCGCGCTCGTGATGCCAGACGATGTTGGTCTGGGTCCTGAGCACTGGGATCAACGCATCGTTCTCGATCACCCCCTGCCCCGGATAGAACGCTCGATCGTAGTGCTCGACGACCACGTTCGGCAGGAGGTCCGGGAGGATCGAGAAGCGCTGCTCGGCCCAAGGGACGACGCTCGAGATCACCAGCTTCACCTTGAGCTCGGGGTAGAGCTTGCCGGCGTCGCGGGCGAAGCGGGCGAGCTCGCAAAAGCCGACGAAATTGAGGTAGCGCAGGCGCTTGAGGTTGATGAAGAGAACCCCGGAGACCGAGGCGGCAGCCCTGTCGAGGCAGGCGCGGATGTCCGCCATTCCCGCAGCGTCGCGGGGACGCACGCAGCCGCGGAGCACGACCTCCTGATCATTCTCGACAAAACGAACCGTATACGGAGCAGGTGCGGCCATCGTGCGGTTCACTCGGCAGGGATGGAGAGGGAGACGACGACGGCGTCGCCCGAGCGGGTGAGCGAAGGCGTCAGCCCGAAGACCGCCGCCATCTCGACGAACGCGCCGGCCGGATCGAGCTCGGGCGCGTCAAGGAGCGCGAGGAAGCCCTCGCAGTGCCTTTTCAGGAGAAGAGGCCGGCCCAGGTCGCCGAGCGCGTGCTCGAAGACCGCGGAGACCTCGGGGGTCGTCGGCACGGTGCAGGCGACGTGGAGCGCCTCGTCCTCGCGGGTGACGTCGACCGCCATCGTCCCCTCGCCGTGGTTGGCGAAGATGAGCTCTAGGACCTCGTTGATGAAGCTGGAGACGCGGGTCGCGAGCCCCTCCGGATCAAAGCGATCCGACGCGGAGTAGCGAGCGACGTAGTCCGCGATCACGCGGCTTTGGGCCCAGCTCTCGGCGAAGCCCGAGAGCGAGAGGCGCATGGAGATCACTCTAGTAGGCTCAACGGACATCAGCGCCCCAGTGCGAGGATCAGCCTTGACGCCGCCATCACAGCGACGACCAAGGGTACAACTAGAGCATGGTAGGCCGAAGGCCCGCGCCACAGCCAGGACCTTTTCTCCGATCGAAATCGCGCCAATGTGGCCGTTTACGGGGCCAATAGCGCAGTTTGACAGCCGATGCTGATGGGTCCGGCGAACCCAGCCCATTTGCTCAGCGTGCGAAGCGAGCGTCCTCAACTCTGGAGAACTCTGGGTGAGAACCTCCAGAGCCGTTGTGGTCTCCGCAACGAAGAACACCGAACAGAACACCCGCTGACGTCCGCTGACCGCTGACCGCTGACCGCTGGAGGCGGTTCGACGCTGCCGCAGGGTCGCGCTCGAGCAGGGCGGGTCCCGATCGCCAGCGCGAGCGAAGCAGCGCCGGCTCCCTATCGCCGACGACGTCGCCCGCGACGGTCCCTTCGCGGCGCTCTCAGACGGTAGCGCCCGTCGCCAAGCGAGCGAAAGCCGAGCCCAAAGACGACCTCCTCAAGCTCGAGCTCGTCCCCCAGCTCTCCGAGGCGGGCGGCGAACCCCACGGGCAAGACGATGCTCCCCTCGCGCGGATCGCCGAGGCGCCGGTGGAGCCCGTGGAGCTCGGCGAGACACTCCTCGAGCACGTCGACGCGGAGCGCCCGGGGGCCGGCGACGCCGTAGCCGACGAGGAGATAGCGGCTGGGATCGACGCGGCGATCCACGGCCGCCGAAGGGCCCCCCAGCTCGGCGAGCTCAGGCGCATCAGCGCCGAAGAAGGCCCGGACGAGCGCGAGCCGACGGCCGATGAGCGCGGGCGTGAGCGCGCCGCCGAGATAGATCGTACGGCGACCGACGACCACCCCGAGCTGGCGGAGAAGGCCGCGCTCACCGGCCCGCAATGCCCCGAGCTGGGCCGAGCCGGCGTCGACATGGATGCAGCCGAGATCGCGGGCGAGCTGGTAGTGAAGCCCCCGCAGCGCGGGCGAGGCGGAGGGGCTCGGCCCGCCGCTGAGCGGTCCGAGCAGCGCGGCGACCTCGTCACGCGACCAGGCGACGAGGCGGCGGTGGATCCGAGCCCGCGCGCCGGCGCCGAGCTCCGCGTCGACCCTCAGGACAACCTCGGGATGCTGGAGATCCGGACCTCGCCGGAGCTGAGCGACTCGGCGCTCGCCGAAGAAGACCTCGGTCCCCCTGCCCTCGATCGCCCGGTGCTCGGCGTCGACCAAGCGCTCGACCCAGGCGCCCTCGGCCTCGGCCTCTTCGGACCCCTCGCCCCCCTCGCCATCTGGCCCTTCCGGCAGCGAAAGGCCGAGGAGGCGGCGAAAGGGGTTGGCCTCGTCGACGGGGCGCGCCTCTGGCGGAATGACCCGAGTCCGCTCGCGCCGCGAGACAAAGCGCTCGGTCAGGCGCTCATGGAGCGCGTCGCTGAGGTCGTTCTCGATCGCCGAGGTCCGCTCCTGCCAGTGACGGGCGTCGACGACCCACTCCCCGTGGTTGGCGATGTACGTCCAGGTGCGGATGAAGGCGATCCTGCCCATCAGGGTCGCGATGTCCCCCTCCGGATCGTCGAGGCGAGCGATCCGCTGGGCCATCCAGTCGACGTCGAGGCGACCCGTGGGGCCGCTGAGCTGGACGAAGATCCGCGCCAGCAGGCGGACATGGGAGTCGAGCATCAGCCGGCGAAAGTCAGGGATCCGACAGACGTCCCAGAGGAGCGCCGTCATCGCTCGGCCGCGCGCGCGCTGACGGATCTCAGGGCTGCTCGTGAGCTGGGTGAGGGCGTCGAAGTCATCGGCTCGCTCAACCCGGCGCAGCTCTGGCCGCGGGCTGCGGGCGCGGAGGCTCTCGATCAGGTGCCCTGTGGAGCGGAGATCGAGGTCGCTGTTGCGCCAGACCAGGTGCGAGAGGGGCGCGAAGGAGTGGCGCTCGATCGATGAGACCAGCGACGCCGGCAGCGGGCCGACCTCCGAGATCGCGCCGAAGGTCCCGTCGCTGCGGTATCGCCCCGCACGCCCGGCGATCTGCGCCAGCTCATCGCGCTCCAGCGGGCGGAGCTCGCGGCCGTCGTACTTGTCGAGCGCGGCGAAGGCGACGTGCTCGACGTCCATGTTGAGCCCCATACCGATAGCATCGGTGGCGACGAGATAGTCGACCTCACCGGCCTGGTACATCGCCACCTGGGCGTTGCGGGTCCGCGGCGAGAGGGCGCCGAGGACCACCGCAGCCCCGCCCCGACGGCGACGCAGCCGCTCCGCCAGCTCGTAGACCCGCTCCGCCGAGAAGGCGACGACCGCCGAGCGGCGCGGCAGCGAGGTCAGGGCCGCGTCGCCGGCGTAGCGCAGCTCGGAGAGGCGGGGACGGCTCTCGATCCGCACCTTCGGCAGGAGCTCGCGGACAAGCGGGGCGACCGTCGAAGCCCCGAGAAACCAGGTCTCGACCGCGCCGCGGGACCGGAGCAGGCGATCGGTGAAGACATGGCCGCGCTGACGGTGGGCGGCGAGCTGGATCTCGTCGACGACGATGAAGTCGACCTCGCGCTCGACCGGCATCGACTCGACGGTGCAGACCCAGTAGCGCGGGCGCGTCGGCACCCGCTTCTCCTCGCCGGTGATCAGGGCGACCGCCTCCTCGCCGACCCGCGCGGTCATCCGGTCGTAGACCTCACGGGCGAGGAGGCGCAAGGGCAGGCCTATCATCCCGCTGCGGTGCTCTAGCATCCGCTCGACCGCTCGGTGGGTCTTGCCAGTGTTGGTCGGCCCCAGGAGGGCCCGAACCGAGCCCCTAGCGTCGTCGCTCCCCACCGGTCTCGGAATGATTCGCCGGGTCCGGGCGAAATGCAAGACGAGCGGAGCGGGTAGCCGACCGGGAGCTGCGGCTGGAGTGTCAAGCGCGCCCACGTCTGGGACGAAAGCGACCCCTTCCGGTCGTTGCCCCGATTCTAGCGCGTATACCTTGTCGACTGGTACTACGGGGTCGAGTGTCGCAGCGAATGCGGCGAGCGGCCCTCGCCGCACTCGTGGACCGATGGCCAGCCCCCCCACACCGACGAGCGAACGAAGGCTGCAGATCATCCCTCTGCTCACCCGCTCGGTCCGCGAATTCCTCGCCGAGAAGCCCCTCGTTCTCGCCGCGGCCCTCTCCTACTACACGCTCCTCTCCCTCGCACCGCTGGTCCTCGTGGCGATGTGGATGCTGAGCGTCTTCCTCGGCGAGCGAGCGGCCTCCGGCGAGCTGGTCAACCTGAGCAAGATGCTCAGCCCCGAGGCCGCCGAGCTGACCAAGCTCGCCCTCGAGAACGCGCGCACCAACACCGGCGGTATATTCTCGGCGATCGTCGGCATCGTCGGCCTCCTCGTCGGCTCGACCACCGCCTTCGCCCAGCTCCAGGGGGCGCTCAACCAGATCTGGGACCTGGTGCCGCCCAAGCGACCGCTCCTCGGCACCCTCAAGGTCCGCGCCCGCTCCTTCCTCTTTGTCATCCTCCTAGGCGCCTCGGTCCTCGCGCTGGTGATCGCCTCATCCCTGCTCAGCGTGCTCCAGGCCAACCCGCTCCTCGGCCAGCTCAGCTTCGCTTGGCGGATCGTCGACCTCGGCATCCCGCTCCTGATGATGACGGGGCTCTTCGCCGCCCTCTTCCGCTGGCTCCCCGACGCGAGGATCCCCCTGCGCGACGTCTGGGTCGGCGCGGCGATGACCTCGGGCCTCTTCGTCGTCGGCCGCTACGCGATCGGCCTCTACATCGGCCGAGCAGGGGTCGGCTCCGCCTATGGAGCCGCGGGCACGCTCGTCGTCGTCATGGTCTGGACCTTCTACTCGGCGCTGATCGTTCTCTTCGGCGCCCAGCTCACCCAGACCTACGTGACGATGCAGGGCAAGCAGGTGGTCCCGATCCGCGGCGCGACCTCAAGCCTCGCCCCAACCCCACCGCCAGCCGAGCCTGAGCCCTCGGAGAACGCCTGAGCGCCGAGACGCCCCGGCCTGTCTGAAAAAGCAGCTCGTGATGACTAGCGCCGCTCGGGCGATGAAGAAGCGCACTTCTCGTCCTCGTCGCCACACTCTCGCTCCACCACCTGCGCCCGCTACGGCTCGTCGGCGACGCTCGCCTCCGCCTGGGTCGCCTCCGCCTGGGTCGCCTCCGCCTGGGTCGCCTCCGCCTGGGTCGCCCCCCCCAGGATCGCCCCGTAGATCGGCGCGCTCTGGGCGACGGTCTCCGGCGGCGATGCGATCAGCAGGACCACCTGCTCAGACCCCGGCAAGTGCCGCTCCACCACCTGCGCGACCGAGTCGCCGTTGCGCGAGACCAGATAGCTACGCCAGCTCCCCGGGGCGGCGTCGAGGGACGCGCGGAGCTCATCCGGGACCGCCCCCTCGGTGAGGATCGTGACCTCGTGGGCGAGCCCCGGATCGAGCTTCAGGAGCCCGATCTCGTCGGCCTTCACGCCCGAGGTGATGGCAAACTGGACAAGACCGCCGCCGTGGAGGGCGATGTCGTCGATGAGCCCATCGTAGAAGGGCAGCGGAAGGCCGGCCTTGTCATCATCGGGCTCGGCGTTACGACGGATCCCGTGCGGCACGGCGAGACGAACACCGTCGACCGTCAGCTCGACATCGCAGTGGGCGATCAGATAGCCCTCCACATCCTCCGCGAGCACATGATAGGCGCCGAGGCCGAGCGCGCCGACCAGCGCGAGCGCGAGCGCCCCGAAGACCCGACCGAGCCAGCGCGGCGACTCCGGGCCGGAGAGCGTAGTCGCGAGGATCGTCCCCACCAGGGCCGCAGCGCCGAGCGAGAGGGGCATCACGTCGAGCCCGACCATCGCCGGGAGACAGGCGAGGAGCTGCGCCCCGAGGAGGAGCAAGAGCGTCAGCATCAACGAGCGGCGGGCCCGAGAGGAGATCGTCCAGCGTCGCACCGGCACCAGCGTCCACAGAGCGCCGACCACCACCGCCACCGCCATCACCGGACCGCCGGCGAGGATCGCCATCGGCTCGGTCTGGATCACCGACGCCGCCCAAAGCCCCGCCGCGGCGCCACCGAGGGCGATCGCCAGCATTCGCCCGCTCCCCTGCAGGCGCTCAACAATATGTCCTGCGAGCCAGATCGAGTAGAGGTCGAGGATCAGCGTGATCAGATCGCCGTGGATGAAGGGAGCGGTGAAAAGGCGACCCCAGGAGCCCGCGCTCCACAGCTCCTCGGTGAAGCCGCCGAGCGCGACCAGGCCGAGACCGCCGCCGTCGCGGGCGAGCACCGCGACGTAGCCGACGATCATCAGGGCCGCGAGGCTGTAGGTCACGGCCATCGACCCCTTCGGTCGCGGCGCCCGCTCAGCGCTGAGGAACGCCCGCAGCCGTTCACCTACGGCGATGACATAGCGGCGCAGCTCCGGGGCGACCTCGATCGCCGCCTCGCGCACCTCCTGCAGCGCGCTCTTCGAGGCGGCGACGACCCGCTCGTCCCTGGGCCCCGCCAGGCTCGAGACCCGCGTGAACTCGACGACAGCCTGGTCGACCTCGCCAGCGCGGGCGAGGGCGATGCCCCGATAGAGCGCCCCGCTCGCCTCCGACATGCCGAGGAGCTTGTCGTGACCGATCGCGAGCTCGACGTAGCCCGGCTCCCCGGCGTAGGCGAGGAAGGTCAGGCGGGCCTGGCCCAGGAGGTCGGAGCCGCCGGGGTCGGTCGCCATCGGCCCGCTCTCCAGCACCCGCAGGAGCCCCGCCGCGCTCTCGATCCTGCCGGTCTCGCCGTAGGCCCGCAAGAGCCCGAGGGCGAGGGAGGGGCGCAGGGCGGCGAAGCCGAGGGGGAATTGCCCCTCGTAGTGGGCGACAGCCTCGCCCCAACGTTGGGCGAAGAAGAGCATCGACACGATCTGCTCGTGGAGAACCGTCTCCTCCTGGTGATCGTCGGTCTCTTGGAGCAGCCGGCGAAAGTGACGGAGGGCCGCGTCGACCCCCTCGCGCTCGAGGATGCTGACGCCACGGAGGATCTCCTGCTGACGGGCGAGCCCAGCCCCCGGCATCAGCATCGACCGCAGGCCGGTCACCCGCACCGCCATCGCCATCTGCCCGCGGCCGAAGAGGCGCTTGGCCGCCCCCTCGAGGAGCCACGGCAGGATCACGGTCAGGCCGCAGAGACAGATCGCGGCGATGCCCCAGGGCTCGGCAGTGGGGCCGAGACCAGCCACCGCCATCGCCAGCTCGGCGGCGATGATCATCGTGAAGAGCACCGGGGTGCCGCTCGGCCGCCGGACCAGACGCAGGAGCGTCATCCCCAGGACGATGGCGGCGGCGAGGACAAGGGGCTCGTACACGGGGACCGAGTGCTCCCCAGGCTAGATCGCCCCGGGAACGACCTCCAAGTGGCCAATACGTCGGTATTTGTCGTAGCGACGCTCGAGCCGCTCATCGACGGAGAGAGCCTCGAGCTCGCCGAGATGACGACGCAGCGCCTCTTGGATCGCCGCGGCCGTGACCGTGAGCCCGCGATGGGCCCCGCCGACCGCCTCGGGGATGATCTCGTCGCAGATTCCGAGCTGGCTAAGATCGGAGGCGGTCATCCGTAGCTGCTCGGCCGCGGTCCGCTCGGCGTCGGGATCCTTCCACAGGATCGACGCACAGCCGCGCGGCGAGATCACCGAGTACACCGCGTGCTCGAGCATCAGGATCCGATCGGTGACGCCGATCGCCAAAGCTCCGCCCGAGCCCCCCTCGCCGATGACGATCGAGACCGTCGGCACCTTGAGGCGGGTCATCATCTCGATCGACGTGGCGATCGCCCCGGACTGACCGCGCTCCTCGGCGCCGATCCCCGGATAGGCGCCGGCGGTGTCGATGAGGCAGAGCACCGGCAGGCCAAAACGATCCGCGAGTTCGAAGAGCCGCTGCGCCTTTCGGTACCCCTCGGGGCGGGCCATGCCGAAATTCCGGTAGAGGTTCTCCTTGGTATTGCGGCCCTTTTGATGGCCGAGGACGATGATCGGGCTGCCCTCGAAGCGGCCCATGCCGCTGATGATCGCGGGATCGTCGGCGTAGGCTCGGTCGCCGCGGAGCTCGACGAAGTCGGTGAGGATCTCGCCGATGTAGTCGAGCGTGTAGGGCCGGTCCGGGTGCTTCGCGAGCTGCAGCCCCTCCCAGGGGGTCAGCGAGGCGAAGCGCTCCTTTTGCAGCTCGGCGGCCTTCCGCTCGAGCCGCGAAATCTCGTGGCTCATGTCCGCCGAGCCCGCAGAGCCCTCCGAGAGAACCTTGAGTTCCTGGATCTTGCTCTCGAGCTCGACAATGGGTCGCTCGAAGTCGAGTACTTTGCTGCCGGTGCTCACGGTACGCCTCCAGCGATGAAGCGCTCGATCGCAGACCACGGCGCCGCCTCGGGTGAGGCGAGCTCGACCCGCCACGCCGCGGGCAACTGCCAGCGGAAGTAGGTCCGCTGCCGCCGAGCATAGCGGCGGGTCTCTGCTTTGATCAGGGCTGTCGCCGCAGAGAGGTCTGAACGCCCCTCGACGACCTCGAGGAGCTGGCTATAACCGAGACTTCGCATCGCTTTGTGGCGCGCATCATACCCAGCTCGCCGGAGCTTCTCTACCTCAGCGAGCCACCCCTCGGCGAGCATCGCCTCACAGCGCGCGTCGATCGCTCGGTCGACCTCGGCGGTCCCAGGGTCGAGAACGATCACGCCGAGCTCGATCCGCGGACGCGGCGGATCCTCGCGGCGTACCTCGGAAACCGGCCGGCCGTGGACCTCACAGAGCCAGAGCGCTCGCAGGGCGCGAACGCGGTTGCGCGGGTGGATCTCCCCTGCGGTCTCCTGATCACGGCGGCGAAGCTCGGCATAGATCGACCCCTCCTCAGCCGCCTCCTTCGCCTCCCACGCGGTCATGAAGGCCGCCCGCGCTGCCCTCTCCCCGAGGTCGCCGGTCTCCCCCCCGTCGCCGCCGCTGTTGGTCCAGGCCGCGGCCCGGAGATAGAAGCCGGTGCCGCCGACGAAGAGCCCGAAGCCCTCGGCGAGCTCCTCGAGGGCGGCTCGAGCGAAGTCCCCGGCGCTGAAGTGTTGGTCGGGCTCGACGAGATCCAGGAGCTCGTGGCGGACCCGCCCTCGCTGCTCAGGGGTCGGTTTCGCCGAGCCGATGTCGAGCCCGCGGTAGACCTGAACCGAGTCGCAGCAGAGGATCGGCAGGCCGAAGCGCTCCGCGATCCCGATCCCGAGGCGGGACTTTCCAGCCGCCGTCGGACCGACCAGCGCGAGCGCCCGCGGCCCGCTCATCCGCCCCCGCCCAGCAGCGTCGAGGCCGTCCAGCGCCGGACCCCGGGGACCTCGTCGAGCGACTCTCCGCCCTCCACCAGCTCGGCGATCCAACGCTTGGCCAGGCGCGGCGCCGGGTCATGGGCCCCAGCGGTCGCCGCGATCGCGGTCAGCAGCGCCTGCGGCTCGGCCCGCTGACGATCGCTCGATCTCAGGCGCAGCCACGGGATCACCCGAGCGATCAGATCGGTCACATCAGCGTCGTCGAGGCACGAGCGCAGATGCGCCGGCACTCCGCGAACGACGACCGCATCGTCGCCGAAGGCGTCGAGATCGACGCCGAGATCGAGGAGCTCCTGCTTCGCGTCGGCGCAGAGGCGGACGTCATCGGCGGGGCGGCGGACGACCACCGGCTGGAGGAGACCCTGGACCGCCAGCGCTCGGCTCGCCTTGAGATCCCGCATCAGCCGGCGAAAGACCAGGTGAGAGCGCAGCGCCCGGAGATCGATCGCCAGCAGCGTCGCCTCGCTCGGCTCATCGCCGGCGCTCGCCGGATCCAGGTAGATCGCGACCGGTCCTGGGAGACAGGTGAGAAGCCGCGGCAGCGGACGCTCCGCCCCCTGACCGCACTCGGCCTCCTCGGCCTCCTCGGCCTCCTCGACGTCGATCTCCTCGTCCACCGGCATCGCGACACCGGCGAAGAGCGGGCCTATCCCCCGTCGTGGAGGGTCCATCTGGATCGGCACCTCAAACTCACGAGTGCCGCGGAGCTCGGAGGCCGCGGCCCGGACCTCCCGCTTGTGGGCGCTGTAGCCGAGGTCGAGCGCGCGGGTGCTGAGGCGATAACCGCGGCCAGGACCTCCTCCGCCGGTCGCTGCCGGTCCTGCGTCCTGAGCGGCGCTCGCCGGCCTCGCAGCGGGCCCAGCGTCGCTCGCCGTCACGGCCGGGGACGCCGTCGCGCCCGAGGACGCTCTCGCTCGGGCCTGGTCGGCCACCGCCCGACGCTCGCCCAGCGCAGGGCCGCTGTCGGTCCGAGGGCCTGCCCCGCGCGGAACGTGGGAGCCCGCCGCTGTCGGCCCCGCTCCGCCCCGCCTCGACGCACTTGCACCGCCACGCGGAGAGCTCGCCTCAGGACCGCGGACCGAGAGCGCCTCCGGCTCGGGGCGCGTCGCTGCCCAGCGCCCGATAGCCTCGCCGGTCGCCGATGCCGCTCCCATCTCCGAGGGGAGCTCGGGGGGCACGTCCGAGGGAGAAGCTCGCCCCCCCCCTGAGGACATGTCTTCTGTGACAGAGAGCCCGCCTGGCGACCAGGGCGCCCGCGGGAGCTCCTCCGCCAGGATCCGCCGGACCGCCGCGTACACCCGCTGAGGATCGCTGAAGCGGATCTCTGACTTCTGCGGGTGGACGTTGACGTCGACGGTCGCGGGGGGCGGCTCGACGATCAGGCAGCCGATCGGAGACTTGGCCTGGAGCGCCTCTCCGAGGGCCTGGCCGAGGATCTGGCTGATGTTGCGCTCGCGGACCACACGTCGACGGGTGACGATGTAGAGCCCGCTGCGACCGCCGCTCCCCCGGGTCGGGTCGGCGAGCCACCCTGAGAGATGGATCTGATCCTCCTCCCCAGAAAAGGCGAAGAAGGGCCCGCTGGCGCGGCGCTCCAGCACCTGAGCCACCCGGACGTCGAGGGTCCCCGCGGCGAGGTTGAGCAGCTCCCTCCGCCCGTGGCGCAGGGTCAGGTGGACCGTCGGGTTGACCAGCGCGATCCGCAGCAGCGTCTCGGAGCAGTGGCCGACCTCCGTCGCCTCAGAGCGCATGAACTTGCGGCGCGCGGGGACGTTGGCGAAGAGCCCGCGGATCTCGACCTGGGTCCCGGTCGGCATGCCCACAGGCGAAGGCTTCGGCGTCTCGCCGGGGACCGTCCGGATCTCGGCCCCGACCGCGGCGTCCCGCTGCCGCGAGCGGAGGCTCAGGTGGGCGACCGCGGCCATGCTCGCGAGGGCCTCACCGCGAAACCCGAGCGTCTGGATGTCGACCAGATCCTCGGGGCCGCGGACCTTGCTGGTGCCGTGCCGCATGATCGCGACCGGCAGATCCTCGGGGTGGATCCCAGCGCCGTTGTCGATCACCCGGATCGCCGTGAGCCCACCGTCGACGAGCTCGACGTCGACCCGGGTCGCCCCCGCGTCGACGGCGTTCTCGACCAGCTCCTTGACCACGGACGCGGGCCGCTCGACGACCTCACCGGCGGCGATCTGATCGGCGAGCGCCGCGTTGAGCACGGTGATGCGGGCGCCCGCGGGCGCAGGGGAGAGCTGTCGGGCCACGGCCACAGGGCAAGGTAGGCCAGCGTGAGGCGCGGAAGCAAGCATGACGGGCGCCGGCGCCCAAAACGCGAGGCGGCCAACAGAGAGATCCCTGCGCGGGCGGCCCATCGAGCTCCGCTGGGCCGCCCACGCTCGCGTTGCCGCGCGCCCACAAGCCAGACGCTCTCTGGGATCCCGGCGAAGAGAGCCGCGCCTCTATCTCGAGCGCGAGGATCGCCGCCGTGATGTCGCGAAGATCGCCAGCTGCCCCGGAGCGCCCTAGCCTCGCTCGACGGCCGACGCCGGCTGAGCTCGCGACGTCCGGTCCAGGCACCTGCTCGACAACGCAGTCTCCCCGCGAGGGTCGAAACCTCCGCCTACCTGGCCAGACGCCGAACGCGCTCTTGAGAAAGCCCCCGACGAGCGAAGGAATGGGGGCGACTCTCATCCCCAGCGGGTCAGCGTCCGCCGGTCGGAGACTCAGTCGACGACGACCCGGTTCCGGCCGCCCTCTTTCGCCTTGTAGAGGCGGGCGTCGGCGCTCTTGATCAGGTCGTCGGCGTTGGCCAGCGTGTGCGAGAGTTCCGAGACGCCGATCGAGATCGTCACCGGGATGTGCCGACCCTCGAAGACAAAGCGGGTGTTCTCGACGAGCGCGCGGACCTTCTCGGCCATAACCCCGGCGCCGCTGAGATCGATCTCCGGGAGGATGATCGCGAATTCCTCACCGCCGTAGCGGGCGACGACGTCGACCTTGCGCGCCCGATCCCGGACCAACATGGCGATCTCGCGGAGCACGTAGTCGCCGGCACGATGGCCGTAGGTGTCGTTGCAGGCCTTGAAGTGGTCGATGTCAAACATCACCAGCGCGAGCGGGCGATCGTAGCGACGGGCCCGGCTGAGCTCACGGTCGAGGGTCTCGATGAAGTAGCGCTTGTTGAAGATCTGGGTGAGCCCGTCGACCGTCGACAGACGATAGATCTCCTCGTGGTACGAGCTCTCGATGTTGTCGCCGGTCAGGAACTTGAAGATCGATCGGCCGATCTTGATCAGATCGCCGTCCTTGAGCCAGGCCTCGTGGACCTTGTGGTCGTTGACGTAGGTGCCGTTCGTCGACTCGTTGTCGCGGATCCGGACGCCTCTGTCGTCGACATGGATCTTCGCGTGGGTCCGCGACACGGAGTCCTGCGAGACGCAGATGTCATTGAGCGTCGCCCGACCGATCGTCATCTCGCGACCGTGGATATTGTATTTCCGCCCAAGCTCCGCGCCGTAAATCACGACCAGGCATGCATCCTTCTTTTGCAGCCCTGAGCCCGTGTCATCGGACTTGTTAATTACGGTGACAATCGTCTCGTCGCGCATAGTCGAGAACCGGGCCGGGGTCTGACTTTCCCGGAGTGCAAACTTACCAGACCTCCGCCGTTTGATGCGCCGGGGAGGGCAATCGGGTATGCCCTGCACCCACGATGTAGGGAGAATGGGCGCGACGCCGCGCCACAGGTCTCGCCTGTGGCCGGCCACAGGCCCGCAGGAGAGTTCCTTTGCTGGCCGAGAGGCCGAAGATGCCGCGTTTTTGACCCGCTCGGAGGACCGCTGCTATCACCCTCTCGGATGTCTGCCCCCCCACGCCGGTTTGGCGGCATTGGCGCGCTATTCTTCATCGCCTCGCTCGGGGCGATCGCTTTCTACGTCCAGAAGCAGGAGATCCCCGAGGAGCGTGACCTCGTCCGCTCGAGCGCCACTGTCCTCAGCGAAGAGCGCCCCCAAGAGGAGACGATCGACGCCCTCCCCTGGCGCGATCGCCTCGATCTGACCGCGGCCACGCTGATCCCCCTCGGCGCTCCCGCGGCCGCGGGGCTCGCGAGCCCCGACGCCGCGCCGACCGACCCCAACGATCCTGTCGAGGCCGCCGTCGATCCCAAGAGCAGCCGGATGGTCCAGGAGCTGGCTGACGGTCATCGCATCCTCTTCACGATCGACCCCGTCCTCCAAGACACCGCGCTCCAGATCTTCCGCTCGCGCGAGGTCCCCTACGCCGCCGCGGTCGTCCTCGATCTCCGCGATAACTCTGTTCTCACCTTCGCCGGCCACTCGAGCATGGACTCGCAGGTCGATCCGCTCGAGGTGCTGACGACCGCCTGGGCCCCCGCCGCATCGACCTTCAAGCTGGTCACCGCGGCCACGCTCCTGAAGAACAAGCGGGCCAACGGCAAGACCAAAGAGTGCTTCTCCGGCGGCCTCCACGGCCTGACCGACGAGATGCTCACCGACAACCCGGCCCGCGACACCCGCTGCGAGAGCCTCTCGTCGGCGATCGCCCACAGCCACAACCTGGTGATGGCCAAGCTCGCCCTCAAGCACCTCGACAGCCAGTCGCTGCTCGACGGCGCCAAGGCCCTCGGCTTTGAGCGCGACATCCCCTTTGAGCTGCCCCTAGAGCGCAGCCCAGCCCATATCCCCGCCGAGCCGCGCGAGCGGGCCAAGGTCGCCGCGGGCTTCTGGCACGTCGACATGAGCCCGCTGCACGGGGCGACGATGGCCAGCATCTTCGCCCGCGAGGGCGTTCTCCAGCCGCCGCACCTCGTCACCCAGGTGCTCGCTCCCGACGGCAGCGATCGGACCCCCCCGCTGCCGGACATCGAGCGGACCCTCCCCAAGGAGGCCGCCCGCGGCGTCGGTGCGATGATGGTCGCGACGACCGTCGACGGCACCGCCCGCAAGAGCTTCAAGGACCAAAACGGCGTCCCCTACATCGCCAACGTCAAGGTCGCCGGCAAGACCGGCAGCCTGACCGGCAAGAAGGCGCCGGCCCTCAACTACAACTGGTTTGTCGGCTACGCCCCCGCCGACAACCCCGAGATCGCCTTCGCGGTCCTCCTCGCCAACGAGCCGAAGTGGAAGATCAAGGCGCACTACGTCGCCCGGCGGATGGTCCAGGTCTACCTCGAGCGGCGTGAGGCGATCCGCGAGCAGAGCGGTGCCCGCCTGACCCAAGACGGCGGCATCATGCTCCCGCAGAGCGACGCCAAGTCGGCCCCGGTGCTCGCCCAGGCCGCCGCGGAGCCGGAGACCCTGCCCCAACCCGCCCCCAAGCCGGCCCCCGCCCCCAAGCCGGCCCCCTCCGACGCCCTCCCGCCTGTCCCAGGACCGGTCGCGGAGGGGACAAACCCGCTCCCCAGCCAAGGCTAGCGGCTCAGCTCGCCCTCGCCCCTCATCGCTCGCTCAGTTCGCAGCTCATCACTCGCCGACTCAGCTCGCCCCTCGCCGCTCATCGCCGCTCATCGCCGCTCATCGTTCGCCGCTCAGCTCGCCGCGGCCTCGCCGCTCAGCTCGCCGCGAGCGACTCGCAGGTCATCGCGCGTAGGTCGCGGCCCAAACCCCAGCGCCGCAACCTGCACCACAGCCGCCGCGCCGGGCACGGCCTGTCGAGATAGGATGCGACGGACGTCGTCCTCACCGCGCCTCTCTCCTCACCGTGCCTCTCTTGGAGAAACTCTGTTCGTCGCCAAGGCTCGCCCGCTGGGCCCTCGCCCCGAGCCTCGCCCTCGCCTTCGCCAACCCAGCGCACGCGGACGCGGACGAGGACTCCCCCGCGGGCGTCGACGACAGCCCGCGCGAGCAGGCAAAGGCCGCCGTCCAACGGGGGCAGAGAGCCTTCCAGGCCGAGGACTACGCCGCCGCGATCGTCGCCTTCGACGAGGCCAACCACCTCCGGCCGACGCCCAAGCTCGACTACAACCTCGGGATCTGCCACCAGCGGCTCCACGCGCGCGCCCGCAGCGACGGTACGTACGACGCGGAGCGCCTGCACGCGAACGCGGCGATCGACGCCTACAACCGGTACCTCGCCGCCCGACCGACCGCCGACGATCGGCCCGTGGTCGAAGATCTGATCCGCGGTCTCGGAGGAACGCCGGTCACCGCGGCTGCGCTCAAGCCCGCGCCGAAGCCCCCCCCCGCAGGCGAGACCCCTGCGCAGGCGCCGACCTCAGGCGATTCAGCCGACGACGGCCGGACGAAGAGTCAAGACCCTGCACCTTCGGACATGTCGCAGGGAGATGACCCCGTGAGACCGCCTGAGCCGGCGGGCACCTCCGCCGTAGCGCTCCCTCGCGGCTCCCTGGTCGCCGGCCTCGCCCTCTGGTCGATCCCGCAGATGAACGCTCATCCGACCGTCGAGGCGGCGTCGATGGGCGCCCTGCTGATCCGCGCCGGCGTCCATTTCGGCGCAAGGCGATGGCTCTTCGTCGGCGCCGGCCTGGCCGTCGCAGGGGTCAACAACACCCAAACCACGAGCAAGCTCGGCAGCGCAGCCCAGACCTTCGACGCCCTCGTCGGGATCCATCTCCCCGTCGGCCGTGGGGGCCGCCTCGTCATCCCCATGACAGGGATCCTCGGCGCCGGACGGGAGGCCCTCCGCACGCGCGCGGACATTCCCAGGCCTGCCTGCGCGAGCGGCTCTGGAACCCTGGTCGGCGCCCGCTGGGGCGGCCGTATCGGCGCCCGCGCAGGCGTTCTCATCTTCTTGGGTGAGCGACGCAACCACGGCCTGAACATCGATCTCGACGGCGTCGCCAACCTCTACGGCCGCGGCCCCGTCGCAGACGACTGCTCTCAGAGCGTCTTCCAAGAGCTCGCCGTCCCCCGAGCGCGAGCCTCGATCGGCGTCAGCCTCGGCTACGGCGTTCGCTTTTAGACGCTGCGCTCCTCGGTCGCGAAAGACCAGCCTCTTCGGCCTGTCCGCAGAGCCCCGAACGCCCGCCCTCGCCCGCGCCAACGCTCTTCACGCGGGCCCGTGACGCTGCGCCTCCTCGGACGCCACGCCCTCGCCCTCGCTGTCCAACCTCGACGCCCGTGCCCCTTCGCCGTGCCTGCGGGACTCGATGCGCCGAGAAGTCCTGTCTGAGAGGACAGACAAACGCCTACATGCGGTGGAGGCCGCTGAGGCTCGGGTCTGCCTCGATCGCCGCCTCGTTCTCGCTGCCCTTGAGGAAGAAGCGAGACTCCCGGTAGCGCTCGAGGAAGTGCCGGCTGATGACCACCACGCTCGCCGTCAGCGGGACCGCGATCATCACCCCGCCGATCCCGAAGAGGGAGCCGCAGACCATCAACCCCGCGATCACAGCCGCCGGGTTGAGGCCGACCGAGCCCCCCAGGATCCGCGGCGTGATGAAGAGACCGTCGAGGGTCTGGACGACGACGAAGACGCCGGCGAGGCCGATGAGCTGGCCGAACCCGTTGAAGTCCATCAACGTCAGCACCAGGCCGAGCGTCAGCCCCAGGCCGGGGCCGATGTAGGGGATGAACGCGAGCATCCCCATGATGAAGCCGACGAGCACCCCGAGCGGGACGCCGACGTAGACCAAGCCGAGCGAGTAGAGGGTGCTCAGCGTGAACATCAGGACCAGCTCGCCGCGGACCCATTGGGCGATGACGTCGGAGATCTCGCGGCTGAGCCCGTAGACCCGCGCCCGGTTGCGCGGCGGCACCAAAGCGCCGAAGAAGCGGATGAGGCGCGGGAAGTCGAGGAGGAGGTAGAGGGTGAAGATCGGGATCAGGACGAGGACGACGACGACCCGTGAGAGGCTCGAGATCCCGCCGCTCAAGCTGCCGAGCACCTCGCGGATCTCACCGCTCGACATCCGCTGGCGGAGCTCCGCCTGGAGATCATCCCAGAGCAGCGGCACCGTTCTCCCCCAGCTCGCCTCGATCCACACGCCCATCGTCTCCATCCGCTCCGGCGCGCTGGCGAAGAACTCCGACGCCTGTGCAGAGACCAGCGGCAAGGTCAGCGAGAGGAAGAGGAGGAGCCCCACACCGCCCGCGCCGAGGACCAGCAACACCGACGAGACCCGCGGCACCTTGCGCCGCTGGAGCGCGAGAACCAGCGGATCGAGCAGGTAGGCGAGGACGAAGGCCGCGCCGAGGGCGATCATCAGCGGCTGGAGACGCTGAAGGATCTCGAGAAAGCCGTAGGCAAACGCCAGGACGAACGCGATCTGCACGAAGGTGTGCGTGCGCCGGACGTGCGGGTCGGTCACAGCTCGGGATCTTCTAGCAATTCGGCGTCGACGACAATCTCTGTCGGCGAGTCGCCGTCGATCCGCAGGGTCTTCTGCACGGGGAAGCGACCCGGCTTGCGGATCTCCAAGCGGTGCACACCCGGCGCGAGGAGGAGCGGCCCGGTCGAGTCCTGTGAGAGCGCCCGCACAAGGCCGATGTAGTTGCCGTCGACATACACCTCCGCGTCGGCGTCCCCGTCCGGCGTGTTGATCACGAGGGCGGTGCTCTGCTCCCGCTTGCCGCAGGCGCCGAGGGTCAGCGCGGCGCCGAGGGCCACGCAGAGGGCGACAGAGGCGGCACGAGCCGCGCCGGAGACCAGGGCAGGAGCGCGCATCCGCGGAGTAGACCACATTCGGGGCCGGCTCGCTGCCGTACGCGTTCGCTGCCGT
>Ga0316189_10002487_pt1 | contig 18037 bp, 18 predicted proteins | sample LowCovwburrow_MG_FD_204930 | JGI IMG/M metagenome (GOLD analysis project Ga0316189, IMG submission 204930) | Coastal sediment microbial communities from Maine, United States - Lowes Cove worm burrow | ecosystem: Environmental > Aquatic > Marine > Coastal > Sediment | place: USA: Maine...
CATAGACATGTCAGTAAACACCTCACCAGCATATTCTACAAAATAACCAGTAGCTCCCGAAGTTGTAAGTTTTGAAATGATAAATAAAGCAGCATCTTTTGAAGTCACGCCAAAACCTAACTGCCCATTAATGGTAATTCTCATCTTTTTCGGCTTAGGTTGCATTATGCACTGAGTAGATAGTACCATTTCAACTTCCGAAGTACCAATACCAAATGCAATTGCACCAAAAGCACCATGTGTTGATGTGTGAGAATCTCCACAAACAATCGTAGCTCCAGGTAAAGTAATACCATGCTCTGGGCCTACAACATGTACAATTCCGTTATTTTTATGACCTAGACCCCAATGGGTAATACCCCATTCTTTAGAATTCTCTTCTAAGGCCTTTAACTGATTTGCAGATAAAGGGTCCTGAACCGGTAAATGTTGATTAATTGTGGGTGTGTTATGATCGGCAGTAGCAAAAGTACGCTCAGGGAACAATACTGAGTTTTTTCGACTTTTTAAGCCTAAAAACGCTACCGGACTAGTTACTTCATGTATAAAATGTCGATCGATAAAAAAAACATCGGGTCCACCTTCTATCTTTCTTACTACATGTGAATCCCAAACTTTATCAAATAATGTTTTATCCATTCTATCTTAAATTTATCAAATGATTTAATAGTTTTCAAAAATAGAATTAAGATAAATGTTAGTAGCATTAATTAATAAAAAACTACTTTTTTCAGTATTGATTTTAAGAGTTAAAGTGTCTGATATTTAATTAATTAGGTTATAAATAATTGTGATGCTCAAAAAATGTTTTTTACAGCAATGATTTTTTCTCTATATACTATTCCAATTCCTTTAAAGTTTTTTCCGCAGAAGCGGTAATGTTTTTATAACTTTTATAACCCCATCTAGAAAAGAAAATAAGAAAGAGTGTCATTATTGGTAAATACCAATACCACACGTTGGTATTAGTAATAAACATGTCTTTATTACTTGATAATTTTACAAACATTGGCAGTGCAACAATCATAAGTAAGAAATTAAGATAAATCCCTATTCGTTGGATAAAAAGAAATTGCTTTCTATTATTTGCGTAATCTATTAAAGTTTGCTTATAATTATTGTCGGTTATATTTAAATTTCTCATCTTTCTAATTGATCTTAATACTATAGTTGGTATAGTTATTAGATATACAACTACAAAAACTCCCGAAGCTAGTAAGTACCATGTGTCTAATTCATTCAGCTTGGTAATTAAAAAAATTGCCGCAATAAAACATATAATAGCCCCAATGCCTTCATATTTTGAAACTATACTTATCTTGTTTCTGTATTTTTCCTGAGTCATTTCCATGATCAATTTATTTGTTAAGAGTTCTTGTTTTTCCAATTTCATGCTCATTTCTGACCATGCAGTTTGCATTTCTTCTATTTCCATCGTCATTATTGTTTTATAATTTGTTTTTTTAATTTTTGTTTTATCCTTGACATTCTAGTTCCAATATTAGTCGTTGAAAGTCCGGTAATCAGGGCTATTTCTTCATATTTCTTCCCCTCTAAAAACAACAATATAATACCTCTTTCAAGATCGCTCAAGGTTCTAATATGTGCATATAACAATTGCAAACGATCTTCTAAAACGGGATCATAATTTTCTTGTTTTAAGTTTAAATTTTCAATTGATACTTTGTGCCCCTGCTTTTTTCCCTTTTTTAGGTGAAATAAAGCAGTGTTTAACGCAATCCGATATATCCATGTGCTTACTTTTGCTTCACCTCGAAAAGTATCAAAGCTTTTCCAAAGTTGGTATACTATTTCTTGATATAAATCTTTTTGATCGTCATGCGTATTTGTATATACTCTTGTTATTTTGTAAATGACACCTTCGTGTTCTTTTATGATTTTTTTAAAAGTTTCTTCTTTGTGCATTTAAGATCTTGATTTATGTAATTAGTACAAAGTTTTGCGAAAAGATCACAAAAAAAGATATTTATTTTATTAATAAAAAAAGGCTTATCTAAATCGACAAGCCTTTTTTTTACTTTATTGTGATTCTTTTATTAAGACTTTTCGGCCTTTTTTAACTGTTTTTTTATTTTATTGATGGCAGATTCTATTGATTTTTCAGGTTCAATAACGTTAAATGCTCCCCAAAATTCAGGATCAGAAAAACCAGAGGCCTCGTCACTAATCACAACTGAAGGTTTTAATCTTTCTTTAAACTTTAAACTTTGGTCAGTTGTGTTCAATTCCCAATCTGTTATTGCCATTTCACTTGAGAGAGAATAAATATAATTAAAGAGTTTTCCTTTCCTATTTATCTTAAAGGTAAGTTGGGCATTACTATAGCCATAGTACCATTTTCCATTTTTTTCACGATAATCTACACGATACGCGGCTTCGGTTGGGTACACTTTAATATTCCTTGGTTTCTTTCTTACAAATAGCCGACTTGTTAATTCTCTATTTTCGACATTTAAATTATAAACTGCACTTGTCAAAGCCAAAGTTTCAGAATCAATATATAGTTTCCCGTAATACAAAGGTTCTTGAATATCTTTTCGTTGTTTAAACATTACAACATATACAGGCCTTTCATTGATGGTTGTGGAAGGACCAAAACTAAACTTATATAGATCTATGACATCTTCAGTAAAAATATATTCAGGATATTTCATGAGGTCAATGTACAAAGCGTTAAAAGGGCCTCCTTGAAGTTTTAAGGCTACTGTATCTAATTTTGTATAGTCAGTACTTTTTCTTGCTTTATATAGCTTAATATAATCTTTCCTGGTTGAAGTATAAGGTTGTTTGTACACATTAACAATTGCTTCTGCCAGTGATACATTTTTACGTCTTTTTTTAATAGTTTCTCTATAAAATGCGGTCATCAAAGTAGATTCGTCTAAATTATTTTCACTTTTTTTCCTTAAGGTACTTTTTACCAATTCTTTAGCATTTGCAGGTAGTTTTACATTAATTTCAGAAAGTTGAGTCACCGTTGGCATAAGTTCAATACGATTCTTTTTGTTTTTTAACTCTGCAATAGCAATTGTTTTTTGTAGATATCCTAAAAATGATATACTAATATTTGCATTCAATGAGTTCTCAGGAACTTTTAATAAAAATTCGCCATCAGTATTGGTGATCGTGCTAATATTAGTTTCACTTATTGTGAGAGAAGCAAAAACCAATGGTTCTCCACTTTTACCGTCAACTATTATTCCACTATATTCAGAATATTGAGCTGAACTCATAGGGTCTAAATCTTGAGTATGTACTGTAAAAACTACTATTAAGAAAAATAAAAGGAAGCTCAGTTTTTTTGACTGGAATGTATATGAATTTTTCATGATTACTGTATTTTAAAGCTTTCAAAAAATGGACATAAATATACGCATAATTTGCGAGAATAACTAGGTTGAAAAGTTAAATATTAGTTACTAAAAATACTATTTATTTTCCTGCGCAGGAGGCGTAATCATTATATGTGCATTGGCTTTCCCAGGAAACATGAGCCAGGGGTGTCCAGGAGCATTTGGACTTAATGATAAACCAGTTGTTGCCTGTGTAGCATATGGCATATAAACTACATAGCGATAGTTAGCGTTTCTTACTTTTAAGCTATCAACATCAAAAAAGGCATTATTTCCATAAAGAACATGTAAGGTTGCAGATTTAGAAGGCATTTTAAGTTTTCCTTCAGCCGCTTCTTGCTCTCTAATGTCTCTGCGATCACCAAACGCTTTTCCTTCAGCCTTTAAGGCCCTGCCTCTTGCCATATATGGTTCTAAATCTTTATGATAGCTTACAACTTGAAACCCATCTGCGGTAGGGTCATCAGCAATACAAATCATATCATTGGTACCTTCGCGTAAGGTTTTAAATTTACCTTCTTCATCAAATCCATACACTTTGGCTCCTTTTCTAACTTCTTCTGGAGCAGCTAGAATTGCAGAAGCAATTTGTTGTGTTTCGCTTAATTTTTGACTTGGAATTTTCTCTTCTACCACTTCAGATACCTTTATTTCTGTAGCTTCTATTGATGATTTCTCATCTTTACAACTAAGCATAAAAATAGTTAGCGATAAGATTAAAAAGTATATTTTTGAAAGTTTCATACACTATGAATTTTGAGGTTTAACTGTATAAATTTACTATAAATATATTATCATGGATTTTCTTCAATAGAATTCAACACATGATCAGGGTCAATTGAATTTAGAAAAATTACGATCGCCCTTCCCAGAGCCGTTAATGTTCGCATCCGTTTGTTTTTACCTAACACACTCGAAATAGTTTCATCTATATTTCCAAATTTATATCCATTTTTCTTAATAAAAATGTCATCAAACAGATCCTGCATGGCAACATTACCCATTTGATCTATTGAAATAGCCAATAGCCTAAAATATTTATTTGTTTTTCTAACTAATGATCTAAAATTAAATTTCAGTACGCATTTTGTAAATCCGTAAAGTATTCCGATCGGTACAGTAATTATAGTGAGAACTACCGCGATGATAAACAATAAAAGTCCCATTTTATTTTTAACACTAAGATATAAAAAAAGGCCTTATAATATATAAGACCTTTTTATGTTTGTAGTATAAGCTATTCTTTATAAACATCTAGCCAAACTGCCTCCTTGTTGCCTTTAACAACTGATCTCCATTCTTTTAAAAAGGCTTCAAAAGAATCTGCACCATTCATTGCATTATAACGCTTTACAAAATCATTATCTTCATCAAGTTCTGCCCATTTATTAAAATCCCATATTATAACAACATCTCTTCCATCACCTGCGTTAAACCCTGAACTATATACCCGCATAGTTTCTCCTGCTTTTTTGGCATTAACGGTATTGACTTTAGCCAGTAAACCCTTCATTTTATCCCATGACCCACTTTCTACATCAATAACCCACATCGTTGAATATTTAAAATCTGCAACACCATCTGGAGTTAATGATGATTCAGCTTCGTACTTCCAATATTCGGTCATACCATACTTTTTTACTAAAGGATCAATTTTAGCAGTCCAGTCACCGTCATGTGCACCGACTGGTCTTGAATCTAGATCAGTGAAAGTAGTTGGACCCATATACCAAACATACCATCCGGTATCAGGACCTGTTAAGATTAAATTCATGCCTGCTTGATGAGGCGCTGTACTGTGAAAGGTGTCATTGTGCAATTTAACAGCTGTCTCGAATTCTTTTTCTTTGCCTTTAACTGGCATTATGTATATGGTTTCAACCATTACACTTTTCGCATCATCTTGAGAATTAGCGATTGAAGAACTTAATAGAAATGCAGATAAACACATTGCCATTAATAAAAATTTAATACGTTTCATAAAAAAAAGTTAAGTTAGTTAATAATATTTATTGTAATCGAATTATCCTTCAATGAAACAAAACTTTATTTCATTGTGAATTGACAACCTATAGAGAATCAGTTGCAGAGCAAATTGGTTTTTGCTATTAATGAAAAATTAAATTTGCGACAGCATAGCTTATCAAATATACAATATTTTATGATAATATGTAAATATTATTTAAGTTTTTGGCTAACACATTGAAACATTTTAAATTTATTAATAAATAATTATATTTACACTTCATAAAATGCAAATAATGAAATATTTTAATCAATTTTTAATGCTACTTCTATTTTTTTCTTGTAATTCTAAAAACGAAATGTCAGAAGAAGCTATATTACAAAAAGCGAAAGATATACATCAACGGATCATTACTTTAGATACACATGATGATATAAATATTAAGAATTTTACAGATTCGATAAATTATACGCAGCGTCTTGAAAATCAAGTTAATTTGCCAAAAATGAAAGAAGGTGGTTTAGACGTAGCATGGTTTATCGTTTATACAGGTCAAGATTCATTGAATGCAAATGGTTATAAAAAAGCATACGATAACGCGATATCGAAATTCGAAGCAATACATCGATTGGTTAAAGAATATGCACCGGCCCAAATAGAATTAGCCTTGACTTCTGATGATGTTCGTAGAATAAATGCTTCTGGTAAAAAGATTGCTATGATTGGTGTTGAAAATGGATACCCTGTTGGAGAAGATATCAATAACGTAAAAAAGTTTTATGACCTTGGCGGAAGATATATGTCGTTAGCTCATAATGGACATAGTCAATTAAGTGATTCAAATACGGGTGAGAAAGATAGTATTTGGTTACATAATGGTTTAAGTGATCTAGGGAAACAAGTAATTGCCGAAATGAATAGGTATGGAATGATGATCGATATTTCACATCCGTCAAAGGAAGCCATCAAACAAATGATCGAACTGTCAAAGGCCCCGGTTATTGCTTCTCATTCGTCGGCCAGAGCCTTATGTGATCATAGTCGCAATTTAGATGATGACCAATTGCAATGGATCAAAGAGAATGGCGGTGTTGTTCAAACCGTAGCTTTAAATTCGTATATAAATGCCGAGAAAGTAGAAAGACGCGACGCGGCTTTAAAAGCCATAAATAATCAAGTGGCAGATTCATTGGGTGTTAAATGGTATGATTCGCTAGACGATGTCATGGCTTTGGATAGTGATGAAGAAGAAGTCTTTTTTGAATATTATAGAAAAGTGGTAGACTTAGCCAACCAAAAGGCAAAAACCATAGTAGGCTTTCCTCCTGCTGTCAATGTTTCTGATTTTGTAGATCATATTGATTATTTAGTTGAAAAAATGGGAATTGACCATGTTGGTATTAGCTCAGATTTTGACGGTGGAGGCGGCATCGAAGGCTGGGATGATGCTTCTGAAACATTTAATGTTACACTTGAATTGGTAAAACGTGGATATACTGAAAATCAAATAGCTATGATATGGAGTGGTAATTTATTACGTGTATTGGATGAGTGCCAGAAAATTGCTCAAAAAATACAAGGTCAAGGTTAATATTATTTTCTAAATAATTCTAAAATTTCTTCACTTACCCGTTTAGGTTTTAAGGTTTCTTTCTCTAATAAACAAAATGTGGTTTTTGACTTGGTTAAAATTTTGTCTTCACAGTAAATATGCACCATTCTAGTTGATTTCACACCTGCGGTTTCGTCAATCCAAGTATAGATAGTAATAGTGTCATTTACATAAGCCTGGCCCAAATAATCAATTTCATGTCTTAAAACCATCCAAACTGAATTGTCTTTGATTTCTTTTGGAGCAAGTGCATCCCAATGCATATAAGCAACTTCTTGTACCCATTGTAAATAAACTATATTATTTACATGATTCAAATCGTCAATATGATGCAGCTTTACCTTAAAGGAATGCTGAAAGGATACTTTGTTTTCAGGAAATTTATTGTTCATAAAAATGGATTCAGCTAGTTTAAGTTAATTATATCGCAAACTTCAAATATCTAACGACTGCTAATTTAACCAAATTTATATTTCTTAAGAATAATTCAATAATTTAGCTAACTTTAATGTTATTTTCAATTTATGGATAAAAATTACACTAAAGGCAACATTTTTAAAATAATTATTTTTCTATGTTTTTTAAGTTCAATTAGTTATGCGAAACAAATTGATAGAATAGGAAAGCATAATGTCAATAACGCTTCGTTTCAAATAACACATGAAGAACTAAGTACAAATAATTTGGTAAATGTTGAATTTTCAGTAGCACGTTTATGGAATGAAGTTTTACTAGAAGCAATACGTGGGGATTTTGCAAGACCTACAGTTCATGCTAGAAATTTATTTCATACCAGTATTGCAATGTATGATACATGGGCTATTTATAATGAAGTTGCTTCAACCTACTTAATAGGAAAAACCGTACATGGTTTTAACAATGAATTTCGTGGATTTGTAAGTTCTGAGGATTCTGAAATAAGTATTCATAAAACCTTGAGCTATGCAGTATTTAGACTTTTAAGTCATCGATTCAAAAATTCACCAAATGCAATCGATACTCAAGAAAGATTTAATGAATTAATGGACATATTTGGTTATGACATAAGTATCACTTCTACAGACTATTCCAGTGGAGATCCTATTGCCTTGGGAAATTATATTGCCCAAATAATCATTGATTATGGACTTAAGGATGGCGCCAATGAACAGAATGATTATGCAAATAATCACTACAGCCCGATTAATGATCCATTAATTGCCTTTACGAGCGGAAACAATACCATTACTGACCCAAATAGATGGCAACCATTAACTTTAGAGATATTTATTGACCAAAGCGGTAATGTGTTGAGCGAGAATACTCCCGAATTTTTAAGTCCAGAATGGGGCGATGTTGCTCCTTTTGCATTGGCAAATAATGTTATTACTAATTATCAAAGAGACTCGAATCCTTATAAAGTTTTTTTAGATCCCGGTAAACCTCCATATTTAAATGATCCTGCAACCAGCGATATTTATAAATGGGGATTTTCGTTGGTCTCAATTTGGAGCTCACATCTTAGTACAGAGGATGCTGTTTTATGGGATATTTCACCAAAGACTATAGGAAATATTCCCAGTTCATCTTTTCCAACAGATTTCTCTGACTATGATGATTTTTATCAATTATTTGATGGAGGTGATATTAGTATAGGTAGAAACGAAAATCCTCATACTGGTTTACCTTATGAACCTCAAATTGTTCCCAGAGGTGATTATACAAGGGTATTAGCGGAATTCTGGGCAGATGGTCCCGAATCTGAAACGCCTCCAGGGCATTGGTTTGTGCTTTTAAATTATATAAGTGATCATCCTCTATTAATAAAGAAATTAAATGGTGTTGGAGAGATTTTAAGTGATCTTGAATGGGATATTAAATCATATTTCGTTTTAGGAGGTGCCATGCATGATGCTGCGGTTGCATCGTGGAGTATCAAAGGTTGGTATGATTATATTAGACCAATTTCCTCAATTCGATATATGGCTGAAAAAGGACAAAGCTCAGATTCCTCATTAGCTAATTATCATGTTGAAGGAATTCCATTGATCGATAATTATATAGAAACTGTAGATGCCGGTGATCCTTTGGCGGGATTCAATGAAGAACATGTTGGAAAAATTAAATTATATACTTGGCGCGGACACCCTTATATTCAAAACACAAGTGTTGATGTGGCAGGAGTTGGATGGATATTAGCCGAAAACTGGTGGCCTTATCAACGTCCCTCTTTTGTAACTCCCCCGTTTGCAGGCTATATTTCAGGGCATTCAACTTTTTCAAGAGCAGCTGCAGAAGTATTAACTAAACTTACTGGATCTGAGTATTTTCCAGGAGGTTTGGGTGAATTTGTAGCAAAGAAAAATGAGTTTCTGGTATTTGAAGAAGGGCCTAGTCAAGATATTGTATTGCAATGGGCAACTTATAGAGATGCCTCTGATCAATGCAGTCTTTCACGCATTTGGGGAGGTATTCATCCACCAATGGATGATATTCCAGGAAGGATAATTGGTGAGCAAATTGGTCAGGAAGCTTTTAATATGGCCGCAGCTTATTTTGTATCCGAAAATGAGGAAATTCCATCAAACGAGGCTATGCTAGTATACCCAAATCCAGTGAGTACCTTTGATGAAATAAATATTGCAAATACAGACAATAATACTAACTTTTCTCTATTTGATCTTTTGGGAAAAAAAATACCAACAAGTCAAAATTATAATGCTGAAATAAACGCAACAACGATTTCTATTGCACCTTTAACCGCGGGAGTTTATATTCTCAAGGCGAAAAATTCATCCTGGAAGATTATAATAAATTAATTTTAATGAATAAGGGAAAAAGTTGTCTCATTTTTGGCTAGAATATTTCAAATCATTATTAATTTTTTTTACAGACTTCTTTGCTAATTTAGGAATTACTAAATCTAAACTTAAAATAGTTGATAATATCGTTAATAACTATAAAGCGATGCCCGATTTCAACGAAACGCTTTTGTTATTTTTAATAAAACCCACAACTATGAATTCAAGAGATACATATCTACAAAGTATTCGTCCAATTATTTCATCTGCATTAGTAACAGAAAATATGTCAGAAGATGAACGTTTTCAGAATAAAACTTTACGACCAATAATCAAATTACAGAATGATTTATTTTTGGCAGTTTTTAAAAACTATATTAAAAAATATAAAAATGTATTCTATAACCTGTCATTAGAAAATAAAATGATTTATATAGATAATGCCGTTCAAAAAAATATCAAATTCCGTAATTCATTGAAAGGAATGGTTATCGGGCAATTTACTACTAATGAATATGAGACTTATGTTCAGAATTCTTCAGCTTTAAACAAGCGCATCATGAACATTATCTTGGAACGACTCAAAGATCAAGTTCAATTATTTGAAAAAATAGAAAATCTAATTGCTGTATAAAATTTAATATTTCTTTAACAAATAATTTAAAAATTATAGCTAATTTTGGAACGTTCATTTCAAATAATATGCCTAAAGTAGAAACTTTTGTTAGAGATATAGTATTAAAACAAGCAATAGAAGTATTTCATAATAAGGGATTTAATGCTACTTCAATGCAAGATTTAGTAGATGCTACAGGTTTAAACAGGTCTAGTATTTATAATTCATTCAATAATAAAGTAGACTTTTTTTTAGAATGTTTGAGGTTATACGAAGATAATATCAATAGAAAGACTACTAAGAGGTTATTAAATTCTGGCAATGGTTTAGAAGCTGTTCGCAAAATTTTTGAATTAGCGCTAAATGAGATTGTTATTCATAAATCAGACCATGGTTGTATGATTGTTAATTGCAAATCTGAAATGGCAAATCATGAGGAATCAATAACTAATTTCTTAAATTTAAATCAGAAAAAAACCTTATCGCTTTTAGAAGATCTAGTTACACAAGGTCAACAAGATAAAAGTATCAATGCTAATCAAAGTCCAAAAGAATATGCCTTGTATTTATATTCTTCATTACAAGGCTTTAGAATGACTGGTATATTAATATCAGATAAAAGACAATTACAGAGTATTATTATAAATGTATTGCAAATATTAATTTAATTTTTAACCTAATTTGAAACGATTGTTTCAAATGTAACAAATTTTTAACATGAGTAAATTAAAAAACAAAGTAGCAGTAATTACAGGAGCAAATAGTGGTATAGGTTTGGCAACAGCTAAGCTCTATTTAAAAGAAGGCGCAAAAGTTGTTATTTCTGGCAGAAGAAAGCAAGCCTTAGAAGAAGTTGCTAATAGTTTAGAAGGCGATTTTATAACTGTTGTAGCAGATGTTTCTAAGCCAGAAGACAATGTACACTTAATAAAAGAGGCAACTAATAAGTATGGAAATATTGACATCTTATTCTTAAATGCTGGTATAGCGCCTCCAACTCCAACTACTGATATAACAGAAGCCCATTATAATGAGATCTTCGATATAAATGTAAAGGGTCCAATATTAGCTGTAAAAGAAGCATTACCATATATTAACGATGGAGGAACAATCTTATTTACTAATTCTATAGTGCATCAAAAAGGATTTGATGGCCTGGGTGTTTATGCGGCAAGCAAAGGTGCATTAAGAGCCTATTCAAGAGTATTAACCTCAGAAGTGAAATCTAGAGGAATTCGTGTTAATTCATTGGCACCTGGCCCTATCAACACTCCTATTTACGGAAAAATGGGTTTACCGCAAGAGGTTGTTGAGGAAATGGGTAAGGCTTTTACTGCCCAAGTGCCCTTAGGTCGTTTTGGAACTTCAAAAGAAATAGCTCAAGCTGCATTATTTTTAGCCTCAGAAGACGCATCGTATATTAATGGTGTGGAGCTTGAAATAGATGGAGGCTTAAGTCAAATTTAATCCTATATTAAAGAAACTCCATTTAAATCGGTTGTTAATACTTCGCTCATATAGTCAAAATATGGGCGAATTGTTTTAAAAGCACTATCTATTTCTTTTAAAAACTCTGGTGAAGTCACTTCTTTATCGGTAAACTTTTTAGTAAAAATAAATTGTTTTTTCCTTATCAGATCAATATCCTTGTGTTCTTTATTAAAACCCTTAGGTGCAGTTTTTACTTCGTTGCCTACTAAATCACCCCATACAGTTTTAAATTTTTTAGTCCCGATCACCTTTCTAAACTCATCTGCGTCTAATTCTAGTTCTTTTCGAATACGTAGTAAGTCGTCTTTATTAGGCTCCCAAAAACCCGTTGCAATAAATGATTCATTATTTGGAGAGAGATGCACATAATATCCACCCCGTAATCGAGGTTTTGTTCTACCAAAAGAACCTCCAAAATGTGTTTTATAAGGTGTTTTATCTTTAGAGAAACGAACGTCTCTATAGATTCTGAAAATCTTTATTTTATCAACATCATCTTGCTTCTGTAAGTTCTCAAAAACACTATTGTAAAAACTCTTTACGTTAACTTCTAAACTTTTAAATTCAGCCTTGTTTTCTGTAAACCATTCTCGATTATTATTTTTTTCAAGTTTCTTAAAAAAGGTAAATAATTCTTTAGGAACTGTAACTGCCATTTAATTTTATTTTGGTAATCAAATATATGTATTTTTCAAGTTTAGTTCAAACCAAAAATGGATTCAATTTATAATGATATCAATTAATTTTTATACTTTTAATTTCTAATTACTTAGCAACCAAAATTTTATATTAACTTAAAACCCTACTTATTATGACAACTGAATCATCAAACACGTCTAACAATCAAGCAGGCAAACCACCAATTTGGTTTTGGGTCGTAAGTGCATTGGCACTTATTTGGAATGCAATAGGCGCAAACGCCTATTTACAACAAGCTTATGATACAGAAGCGCATCGTGCACAATATAGCGCCGAACAGCTAGACATTATGGCAAACCAACCTTCATGGTATATAGCAGCTTTTGCGCTTGCCGTTTTTGGAGGCGTACTAGGTTGCCTTTTATTACTTTTAAGAAAAAGACTAGCAAATACTTTACTTTTAGTTTCATTTGTAGCAATCGTAATTCAAATGAGTTATGTTACTTTCTCATTAAAAATGGCAGATGCCATGACACCCATGATCATAATTGTTGGAGCTTTGTTAATTTGGCTTTCTAAGATCGCTACTAAAAAAGGTTGGCTCTCTTAAAAAACATTAATTAAAATAAAAAGGCTACCAATTAGTAGCCTTTTTATTTTAAAGATCATTGATAAAACTTCCATAAAGGTCATTGAACTTATAGCCTTTTGTGAAACGGCTTTTATTTAATTTCTTATATTCAACTAAAGCCCATAGCACAAATTCCATTAAAAAATAGCGTTCTTGATTCTCAATTTCAGGCTGATACTGTTCAATGAGTTTTATAAGAGGCTTGATTCTATTTAATTCTGCTTTATACAAATCATCATTCATATCATCTAATAATTCAAAATTATTTTCTTCAAAAAACCATTCAACTATACCATCGTATGGAGTTATTTCATCTTTATGCTTCAATTTTTTGATTTCAGGGAAGTAATCTACAAACAAGGTTTTTATGGCAGCTCCCAACAATGTTTGTGCTACCGAAGATGCTCCTTCTTGTTCTCCTTCATATACAAGTTCTACTTTACCGGTAATCGCCGGTATCACACCCATAAAATCTAATAGTCGAACAGTTGTTGTTTCATCATTAGTTAATATACTTCTTCGTTCAGCAGTACTCATTAAATTTTCAAAAATGGTAATACTCATTCTCGCGCTTATCCCACTTTTTATATCTATATATTCACTTTCTCTTGCTTCGAAACTAATTTGCTCTAATAATTTTTTCGCTAATTGCGGTATTAAAATTTTATCAGATTGCTGTTGGTCAAGTCTTGCTTCCTGTTCTGTTATTTGCTGTGCAACTTCAATATTTTTAGGGTAATGAGTCAAAATCTGAGAACCAATTCTATCTTTTAAGGGTGTTACAATACTACCCCTATTTGTATAATCTTCAGGGTTTGCAGTAAAAATGAATTGTAAATCTAAGGGTAACCTTAATTTAAAACCTCTAATTTGAATATCACCTTCCTGCAAAATGTTGAATAAGGAAACTTGAATTCGAGCCTGTAGATCAGGTAATTCATTAATAACAAATATAGATCGATTTGCTCTTGGAATCATTCCAAAATGGATGACACGGTCATCGGCATAACTTAATTTTAAATTAGCTGCCTTAATTGGATCTACATCACCTATTAAATCAGCCACCGTCACATCGGGTGTAGCCAATTTTTCAAAAAAACGTTCATCTCTATGTAACCAATCAATTGGTGTTGTATCACCTTTTTCTTTGATCAATTCAATGGCAAAACGAGATAAAGGCCTTAACGGATCATCGTTTATTTCAGAACCCTTGACAAAAGGAATGTGTTCATCTAACAAATTAACCATTAACCTAGCCAGACGTGTTTTAGCTTGTCCGCGTAAACCTAATAAATTGATATTATGACGTGACAGTATTGCTGTTTCCAATTCAGGGATCACAGAATCTTCATAACCCCACACTCCTTTGAAAACGTCTTCTCCTAATTTCATTTTCTGAATCAGATTCGCTCTTAATTCATCTTTTATTGAAGTACTTTGGTATCCAACTTTTTTCAGATCTCCTAATGTTTTAATTGTATCAATATTCATATAAGTTTTATCCTTTTAATCTTTTCTTTCTATTTTTTTCATAATCTTCGAAAATCATTTCACCTAAACCTTTCAATCCTGTATAGAATGCCTTGCCTTGATTTGCTTTTGTAAATTCTTGTACAAATTGCATCAAATACGGATCTTGAGCAATCATAAAAGTTGTAATAGGAATATGAAGTTTCCGAGCTTGGCTAGCCATATTGTAACATTTTTCAACAATATAATGATCTAAACCATTACTATTCTTGTAATATTGACCATCTGGTAAACGTATACAACTAGGCTTACCATCTGTGATCATAAAAATTTGCTTATTTGTGTTTCGCTTTCTGCGAAGCATATCCATTGCTAATTGCAATCCGGCAACGGTATTTGTATGATAAGGTCCTACTTTTAAATAAGGCAAATCTTTAATTGCTATTGGCCAGGCATCATTTCCGAACACTAAAATATCTAAAGTATCTTTCGGGTAACGCGTTGTAATTAATTCGGCTAAGGCCATTGCAACCTTTTTCGCCGGAGTAATCCTATCTTCACCATATAATATCATGCTGTGACTAATATCAATCATTAATACGGTACTCATTTGTGCTTTAAAATTCGTTTCTTCTACTACTAAATCATTTTCACTGAGTATAAAATCACCAATTCCGTTATTTATCTGTGCATTTTTAATACTTTCCGTCATCGAAATATGATCTAAAGCATCGCCGTAATGATAATTTCTAAATTCACCAGTATGCTCATCCCCTTGTCCAATACTTTTGGCTTTGTGATTCCCAGACTGACTTCGTTTAAGCTGGCCAAATATTTGATCAAGGGCTTTTTGACGTATAGCACGTTCAGTTTTAGCCGTGATCGCCAATCCATTTCCACCATCTTTTGGATCAATTTCCTCTTTCAAATAACCTTTATTTTTTAAATCTTCAATAAAATCATCTAAGGTATATTCTGGTGTGGTTAATTCATATTCCTTGTCTAACTGACCCAACCAATCTAAGGCTTCATCTACATCACCAGAGGTATGTGTAATTAGCTCCTTAAAAATTTCAAAAAGCCGATCAAACGGGGTATTAAGAGGTTCTTCATAAGTTTCAAATCGCAAGCCTTTTATAAACATACTATTCATGGTATAAAAATAGTGTTAAAAATTAAAAGATTTTATAAGAAAATGTTAATTAATGTCTGCCTTCTAAAACAGTCGTCACATCTTTTAATTTATAACCTTTAGCTTGTAATAGAATTAAATAATGAAATAAAAGATCAGCCGATTCATTTAGAAACAAATCGTCATTATTATCTTTTGCCTCAATAATAACTTCAACAGCCTCTTCTCCTACTTTTTGAGCAATTTTATTGATTCCATCTCGAAACAAGGATGCAACGTATGATTTTTCGTCCTTTTGATTCTCCTTTCTTTCTTGAATTATATCTTCTAAAATTGATAAAAAATCGCGATTTGAAGCATTTTCTTCACCCCAGCAGGTATCAGAACCTTTATGACAAGTTGGTCCATGAGGATTAACTTGAATAAGGAGAGTATCATTATCACAGTCTTCTTTGAGGTCTATCAAATGGAGAAAATTTCCACTCTCCTCTCCTTTTGTCCATAAACGTTGCTTAGTTCTGCTATAAAAAGTGACTTTTTTAGTGTCAATTGTTTTTTGATACGCTTCCTGATTCATATACCCAAGCATCAACACATTCTTAGTAATGTTGTCTTGAATGATGGCAGGAACTAGTCCGTCTTTGTTTTTATCGAAGTCTATTTTCATATATATCATTTTAGTCATTTCGAACTGAACTTGAAAAGCCATTTAGAAATCTTTTAGAATGAATTAGATTTCTCAGAGCCTCGCTTGTTACTTTCATCGCACATGTTTTTTGCGCCTCAGTAGTGTTCGAAATAACATTTATAATCTAACAGGGATATTATTATTTCTTAACTCCTGCTTTAAATCGTTTATTTCTATTTCTTTAAAATGAAAAACACTCGCTGCTAAAGCTGCGTCGGCCTTCCCATCTTTAAAAGTATCTACAAAATGCTGAATACTTCCTGCACCGCCAGAGGCTATAATAGGAATATTTAACTCAGTTGATAATTTTGCCAATGCTTTATTAGAGAAACCGTTTTTAGTGCCATCATTTTCCATTGAAGTGAATAATATCTCACCAGCACCTCGTCGTTCAACTTCTTTTGCCCATTCAAATAAATCTATATTGGTTGGCTCTTTACCACCAACTAGGTGTACTTTCCATTCTCCTTCAATTCGTTTCGCATCAATGGCGACAACGATACATTGATTGCCGAATTTAGATGATAGTTCATTTATTAACTTAGGTCGTTTTACGGCTGATGAATTGATTGAAACCTTATCCGCTCCACATTTTAGCAATATATCTACATCTTCTATTGACGAAATTCCACCTCCAACCGTAAAAGGTATATTTACCTGTTCTGCAACACTTAATACTAGTTTAGTTAATGTTTTTCTTCGTTCTTCGGTAGCTGAAATATCTAAAAAAACTAACTCATCCGCACCATTCTCCGCGTATATTTTTGCCAATTCAACCGGATCGCCCGCATCACGCAGATTTATAAAATTAATTCCTTTCACAGTGCGTCCGTTTTTAATATCTAAGCAAGGTATGATTCTCTTTGTTAGCATGTTTTTATTCGCTCCGTACTTTTTGCCCGATATAAATTAGGATACAGAAACTATTTTTATTTATTAATAATATAATTTTCTAATTGTTTTAAGCTTATTCTATTCTCATAGATCGCCTTTCCTATAATTGTCCCTTCGCAGCCTAATGCTGCTAATTTGGGTAACTCATCAAAAGTTGAGATTCCTCCAGAAGCAATCAGCTTTATAGATGCTTCTAAAGGCTCAACCTGACATTCGTTTATAATTTTTCTATACAAATCAAAAGAAGGGCCATTTAACATGCCGTCCTTAGCAATATCTGTACAGATAACAGTCTGAATTCCCTCTTTTTGATATTTTTTAATAAACGGAATCAACTCCTCTTCACTTTCCTCTTGCCATCCACTAACGGCAACTTTCTCATTGTTAGCATCAGCTCCTAAAATAATTTTATCACTGCCGTATACTGCAATCCATTTTTTAAATACTTCGGGGTTTTTAACGGCAATACTACCTCCTGTAATTTGATTTGCACCTGAATCAAATGCAATTCTTAGATCTTCATTTGTTTTCAAACCACCTCCAAAGTCAATTTTTAAACTCGTTTTAGAGGCTATTTGTTCTAGAACCTTCTGATTTACAATATGTTTAGCTTTGGCGCCATCAAGGTCAACTAAATGCAAATATTCAATGCCGCTAGCCTCAAATTGCTTAGCTATTTCTAATGGATTTTCATTGTAGACTTTTTTTGTATTGTAATCTCCTTTAGATAAACGAACACATTTG
>Ga0316189_10002488_pt1 | contig 18033 bp, 17 predicted proteins | sample LowCovwburrow_MG_FD_204930 | JGI IMG/M metagenome (GOLD analysis project Ga0316189, IMG submission 204930) | Coastal sediment microbial communities from Maine, United States - Lowes Cove worm burrow | ecosystem: Environmental > Aquatic > Marine > Coastal > Sediment | place: USA: Maine...
GATCTCGCCCAGATACATCCGGGTGGCGTCGAGTTCAGCCTCGGTGAATTCGCGGGTGCGGGGACGGCGTGACCGAGTGGTCCTACCGTCGGCGGGAACCGGGCCCGCGTTGGGGTTCACTTCCAAAGTGGCGACCGAATCGTCACCTCCGTCGCTGGACCGGGTCTCGGCCGACCCTTCACTGTCGTCGCCACCGGAAGACATTCGGACTCTCCTTCATCCTGGCGTACTGGCGAGCCAGAGGTGCATGACGTCCCGTGGACGTTGATCAGCGCGTTGACCAATCAACCTCGCCCTGGCAAATAGGACAGCGGATCCCTGGGGCGCCCATCATGCCGTATCTCAAAATGCACCACGGGCTTCGAGTATCCACCCCCAACTCCCATAAGCGCGATTTCCTGTCCGCCGCGGACAAAATCACCCTCCGCCACGTACGTCTTTCCCAGATAACCGTACGCGCTGAGCAGGGATTCTGAGTGCTTCACGATAATAAGCCGACCGTAACCGGGAAGTCCACTGCCCTGGTAAACCACTTTCCCGTCGGCTGTTGCCCGCACCTTGGCCGCCTTGGCGCTGGCGATGTCGATACCGTTTCCGCCCGGTTTTCCAGGCTGGAACTGTCGTGTCAGCGTGCCGTCGGCGGGCCACAGCCAGGCTTTAGGTATGACCAGCGCGGGCGGTGGCTTGGCGGCGGTTTTCGCGGGGGGGGCGCTCGGCGTGGTGGCTGTTGCTTGAGGCGGTTTGCTGGCTGCAGGCTTCGGTGCAGGTTCAATCGGTTTCGTCGCCACCGATGGCGTTACGGCCCGGGCCGGGGAGGCGTCGCTGGCTCTGGGTTGCGCAGCGGCCGGTGAGGCGTTGCTGACCGGGGCCTGCGCCAGTGTGGGCACTGACTTGCCTTGGACAGGAGGGCCCAGGCGCAACCTCTGGCCCGTTCTCAATACGTAAGGTGGTGGCAGGCCGTTCCAGCGCGCGAGCTCACGATAGTCGAAACCATAGCGCCAGGCGAACGAATAGAGTGTGTCGCCCGCGGTGACGACTGCGCTCGCTTGGCCCGATTCAAGCGTGGTGGCGTCCTCTACAGGCGCCAACGACGGACCGCCGCCGCAGCCATTCAGCGACAGCACTGCAACCAGGACCGTACAGCAGTTTGGAGGTCTGTATCGGCTTGACATCATGCCGGCCTTTGGGGCCATGGGTCATCAGTGCCTGACAATCAAATAGAGCACAACGGCCAAAGCGACCGTCAGCCAGCCCACCAGGTTTACGTGTTGTCGAATTCTGGCTTCCATGGACTCCCCTCCCCAGCGCATCAACCCAGCAACCAGGAAGAACCGTGCGCCCCTGCCCACCAGCGATGCCAGTAAGAAAGGTGCCAGCGCCATGGACGCGGCGCCGGCCGTGATGGTGAAGACCTTGTACGGAATGGGTGAAAATCCGGCCAGGAAAACCGCCCAAAACCCCCAGCGGTCAAACCAGTCGCGCGCTTCCAGGTAGCCGTTGTAGTGACCGCTGCGGTGCAGCAGTGGCTCCACCGCATCAAACAAGAACAGCCCTATGACATAACCCAGCAGGCCGCCCAGGACGGAGAACACCGTGGTCAAAGCCGCAAACCGCCAAGCCTTTGCCGGCTGGGCCAGCGACATGGGTGCCAGCATGACGTCCGGTGGAATCGGAAAAAACGAAGATTCGGCGAAACTCAGACCGCTGAGTAGCCATGATGCCTTCGGGTGTTTCGACCAGGTCATCACCCCCGTGTACAGACGGTCGAACATTGTGCCTACTCCAAACCGACCAGCAGGGGTACGAAACTGACTTTGCCCAAACGTCGCTCGTGAAAACCGTCTCGTCCGCGCTCAATGACGAGCAGTTCCTGGCGCTGGGCAGTTCCGATTGGTGCGACCAGACGCCCGCCCACAGTCAACTGCGCCAGCAGCATTTCCGGCACCTCACGCGGGGCTGCGGTGACGATAATGCCGTCGAACGGCGCTTTTTGCGGCCAACCCTGTTCGCCGCTGACATGCCGTGTGTAGATATTGGTCAAACCCAGTTCCTTGAACAGGACATCGGCGCGCTCACGCAGTCGTGCGATTCTTTCCAGCGTGTAGACCTGTCTGGCCAACTGGGCGAGGATCGCGGCCTGGTAGCCCGATCCAGTGCCCACTTCCAGTATCCGTTGCGGGCGGTCCGGTGTGATCAGTGCCTCGGTCATTCTCGCTACGATCAACGGTTGCGATATTGTTTGCCCGAACCCAATGGGCAACGCGGTGTCCTCGTAAGCGCGGCTGGCCAAAGCTTCTTCCACAAACAAATGCCTGGGTGTGGTCTGCATGACCTGCAATACCGATTCGTCCGCCACCCCTGATGAGCGAAGACGTTGGGTCAGCCGTTCCCGGGTCCGCTGCGAGGTCATGCCGATTCCCTGGCGGCGTTGATCCTGCTGAATCATCGCATTCCCAACCAGTCGGACACGGCCGATACCATGTCGTGGCGGGTCAGATCCACTTTGAGCGGCGTCACCGACACATAGCCTTCCCGAACTGCATGGAAATCGGTGCCCTCCCCCGCATCTTGCTCTTGCCCCACCATCCCAACCCAGTAGATTGGACGGCCCCGGGGATCGGTCTGGCGAATCACCGGTTCAGATCGATGGCGGTGGCCTAGCCGCGTCGCCCGGAATCCTTTCAGTTCGCTCCAGGGCAGATCCGGGACGTTAACATTCAGAATCGTATCCGCCGGCACTGGGGCCACCCGCAGGCGCATGACCAGTTCAGACGCCACCCGTGCCGCTGTTTCGAAGTGCGACTGCGGCCAGGACGCAAGCGACACGGCAATCGCTGGCCGGCCCAGAAAACGGCCCTCCATGGCGGCCGCCACGGTACCCGAGTAGAGCACATCATCGCCCAGATTGGGGCCGGCGTTGATACCGGAAACAACCATGTCCGGTTCAGTTTCCAGCAATCCTGTAAGCCCCAGGTGTACGCAGTCGGTAGGCGTTCCGTCAACGCTGTAACGATCGGTCCCATCCGTCTCCACCCGCAGCGGCATGTGCAGGGTCAGCGCATTGCTGGCGCCGCTACGATCGCGATCCGGCGCCACAACGGTTACCTGGTGCTCGACGCTCAGTGTGTTGGCCAGGCAGACAATACCCTGGGCCCGGTAGCCGTCGTCGTTACTGACCAGGATTTTCATTCGGTGTGGGATCCGTTTCCGGCTGAAGTCGATTGCGCTTGCAGACTCGATGCTCGCCCTGGGTGTTCAAATGTGGGATGAGCGGGATGCGACGTCGCGTTGGATAATGAGTTCATTTGGGCGGGTTTGATCAATTGATGCGAGTCGTATGTCGGTCCACAAGGGTGCCGGTTCACCCCTCTGGGGTGCATGGCGTGACCATCCGGGCAGGGCGAAACTCTACTCTTGGCGCCGGGTTGCTGCAACGCCTCCCGCGTGGCTGATGGATTTGAGTCTGGCAACGGGTTGGCCGGATACCGCTTGCTGGTCATGGTTGTGTACACTCGCAGTTCTGCACGAGACTGGCTGTCCAACCGCGCCCACGGGGGATTCAACAGCATGAGTTCCAGTGACGATGTTCCGCCGGAGGACCGTGCGCTATTCAGATCTGCGGTTCGCGACTCGCGCAGGCTCGAACATGACCGGGTGGAGCATCGGTTGCAGCGCCCGCGACCCATTCCCCATTCGCGGATCAGAGATGAGGCGCAGGTGTTGCGGGACCTGGTGTCAGACGAGTTCCAACCTGCCGACTTCGAAACCGGTGAGGAACTCAGCTACCTCAAGCCTGGCACCCAGCCACTTCTGCTGAAGAAATTGCGGCGGGGGCAGTATTCGGTCGCCGAGGGTTTGGATATGCACGGCATGACGGCGGCGGTGGCCAAAATCCAGCTCACTCTGTTTCTGGCTGAGGTCCAGCGGCGAGGAGTGACCTGCGTGCGCATCGTTCACGGCAAAGGTCTGCGTTCCAGCAATCGCGGGCCGGTTCTGAAGCACAAGCTCAACCTCTGGCTTCGACAACGTGAAGAGGTGCTTGCGTTCTGTTCCGCGCGTCCCAACGACGGTGGTACCGGAGCGGTCTACGTATTGCTCAAGCGCCTGCAGCCGCGGTGACGGCTGCCGCGTCCCGGTACGCGATCAGTTCGCGCAGCAACGCGGTCGCATAGGCGCCGCGCGGCAGTTCGAAGCCGAGCCGCAGAGTGCCTGGAGCAGTAAACTCCCAGTTCATATGACTCGGCATAGCTCTCAGCGTCCGTCTCTCGGTTTTGAGGCCGATTCTCTCGAGACCCATCCGTTCGTCAGCATACTGTGCCAGGACTTGGTCTTCCGCAGCCCGTGCACACAATGAGGCAGTCAGCCCGCCTTGGCCCCAGAGCGGTGCAGACGGGTGTATGTCTCCCCGCAAAGCGCGTTGACGAAGCTCCGCGCTGACCTGCTCGGTAAGAAAACCGCTGCGGCTGTCCGCGAGTTGCACCTGCTCGCCCGCCAGAATCTGGTCCCAGGTGCCGGCCCGGACACGGGCATCGAGAATTTCATTGAACAGGAAACTGCGCATGGCCGAGATGGCCATGTTTCTGGCATTGCCTCTGCGCATTCGGACCCGGTCGACCAGCAGACGACGTCCTTGGTCGAGGTTTGCGCCGCCCCGGCCGAATCGTTGCTCGGCGAAATAGTTGGGGAAGCCGGTGTCGCGGATCAGCGAGAGGCGCGCGGCAAGCGGTTCAGGATCCGCCTCCAGTTCACGCAGCAGAATTTCGAACCGATTACCCAATAGTGCGCCGCTGCGAAGCTTGCGCCCATGCCGGACCGCTTCGAGGATTTCAGCCCCCTCAATGCGCCAGTCCTGAAAGGGAGGATTCTCGATCCCAGGCAGATGCAGCGAAAACCATTGCTCGGTGACGGCATGTCGGTCCTTCTGGCCGGCGAAGCTCACCGCCCTGCGCGGCAGATCGGCCAGCCGGGCCAGTTGAGCTGCAACCCAGTCGGTATTGGCCTGAGTCTTCCGGATACGAAGCAGAAGGTGCTCACCCTCGCCGGTGGGTTGTGCAGCACTGATCTCCCAGACTTTGAAGTCATTTGGTTGAGATCGCAGAACGCCTCCACCCAACGGCGCCCCGTGGACCCGTGACCAATGACGCATTCGTTCAGCCAGAGGATTCATTCGGCCGCGGTGGGTTGCAGTAAACACACCGCGTGTGCGGCGATGCCCTCTCCCCGACCGGCGAATCCCAGATGCTCGGTGGTTGTGGCCTTGACGTTGACCCGGTCGGGCACCACACCCAGATCCGCCGCAAGATGGGCGCGCATGGCGTCGATGTGAGGCCCCAGACGCGGCGCCTGCGCAATGATGGTGCCGTCCACGTTGCCAACGCGCAGCGCCCGTGCCGCGATTTGCTCGATCACGCGTCGCAGCAGACGCCGGCTGTCGATGCCCGAGTAGGCCGGCTCGCTGTCTGGAAAATGCCGCCCGATATCGCCCAGACCTGCGGCGCCGAGCAGAGCGTCGCACAGGGCATGAATCAGAACATCACCATCGGAGTGGGCCACCAGGGCTCGGTCGTGCGGAATGCTGACCCCGCCCAGAACCACATGATCTCCAGGGCCGAAGGCATGCACGTCATAACCGTGCCCGATTCGAATCACGTCTCCGACCCCGCAGCTTGATGTTCAACACCGGGCGCCAACAGCATGCTGGCCAATTCGAGATCCTCCGGGTGGGTGATCTTGAGATTGGATGCGTGTCCAGGCACCAGAACGGGTCTGCCGCCCTGAGCTTCGATCGCGGCGGCTTCGTCGGTTACTGTCAAACCCCGTGACAGTAACGCTTCCAGCGCATTCCAAAGCACGCCGAAGCGAAACATTTGTGGCGTTTGTGCCTGCCAAAGGCCTTCCCGAGCCACGGTGTCCGAGACGCGGCCGTCGGCGTCAGCACGCTTCAGGGTATCGCGCACCGGCACCGCCAATAGTCCACCGACCGGGTCGCCTTCGAGGGTTGTCAGGAGCCGATCGAGATCGACCGATTGCAAGCACGGGCGCGCCGCATCATGAACCAGAATCCAGTCATCGGGTCGCAGCCGCTCGCGCAGCAACTGCAATCCATTGAAAACCGAATGGCAACGCTCTTCGCCTCCGACCGTTGTCAGCACCGGCTTTACACCCGGTTCGATTTTGGACCAGGGATCGTTGGCCGGCAGAACCAGAACAACGCCGTCTATGTCCGAATGCGACAGAAAGGGGGCTAGGCTGTGCCCCAGTACCGTATCGCCGGCCAACGGCAGGTGCTGTTTGGCTATGGAACCGCCCATCCGCCGCCCACGCCCGCCGGCGGGAATGACCGCCCAATGCTGTGCCGGTCGGTCATTCACCGGCCGCGTCCGGCGCATCGTCCGGCTCCCCGAGCGTCTGGAAGAAGGTTTCGCCCTCGCGTATCAGACCCAGCTCCGTCCGGGCCCTTTCCTCAATCGCCTCACGGCCTTCCCGCAGATCCCGAACCTCCGCCTCAAGCGCGCGGTTTCGCACCCGCAGGGTTTCGTTCTCTGCTTTGTGGGCCTCGATCGCCTCCCGCAAGAGACGCACATCCCGGTAGCTACCTTCCCCCAACCACAGGGGGATCTGCAGCGCTCCGAGCAGCAGCAGCAATGCGGCGATCATCCAACGCATCACTCGGCGTTCCAGAGTTTCAGGCCGGAAAGGCCGTCATGCCTGGGTATGCCGCGTTTTCACCCAGCTCCTCTTCAATCACCAGCAGGCGGTTGTACTTAGCGACCCGATCCGATCGGCACAGGGAGCCGGTTTTGATCTGCGTAGCTGAGGTGGCCACCACCAGATCGGCGATGGTGGTGTCCTCGGTTTCACCGGAACGGTGGGAGACCACTGCGCTGTAACCCGCCTTGGTGGCCATGGCGATGGCCTGCAGGGTCTCAGTCAGGGTGCCGATTTGATTGAATTTGATCAGGATGGAATTGGCAATGTGCTCGTCGATGCCCCGTTGCAGAATCGCCGTGTTGGTTACGAACAGGTCGTCTCCCACCAGTTGAATCGAATCGCCGCACAGGCGGGTCAGCTCCGCCCAGCCCGTCCAATCGCCCTCATCCATGCCGTCCTCGATGGAGCGTATGGGATATCGGTTTGCCAGATCCGCCAACCACTGGGCGAACTCATGGGGACTGAAAGACTTGCCTTCGGATTCCAGTACGTAGCGGCCGTCTTTGTAAAACTCTGAGCTGGCGACATCCAGGGCGAGCTGGATGTCGCCCCCGGCGGTGTACCCGGCCCGTTCGATCGCCTCCAGCAGGACCTCCACCGCGGCTTCGTTGGACGGCAGATCCGGTGCGAAACCGCCCTCGTCCCCCACCGCCGTTGCCAGGCCTCGGTCTTTGAGCACGTTCTTGAGGGTATGGAAGACTTCAGTGCCGGCCCGCAAGGCTTCGCTGAAGCTTTCAAAGCCGGTGGGCATGATCATGAATTCCTGCAGATCGACACTGTTGTCTGCATGTGCGCCACCATTGAGGATATTCATCATCGGCACCGGCATGGCATGTGGGCCGTTGGGGTTTAAGTAGCGGTACAGGGACAGGCCTTGACGATTGGCTGCCGCGTGGGCGGTCGCCAAAGACACCCCCAACAGGGCATTGGCGCCCAGTCGGCCTTTGTTCTCGGTACCGTCCAATTCGATCATGGCGGCGTCGATGCCGGCCAGGTCATCCGGGTCTCGGCCAATCAGCAGATCGGCCAGTTCGGTTTTTACATTGGTCACCGCATGACGGACGCCCTTGCCCTGGTAGCGGTCCGGATCACCGTCCCGCAATTCCACCGCTTCGCGGGTTCCGGTGGATGCGCCGGAGGGCACGGCTGCGCGCCCCAGAGTGCCGTCATCCAAGCGCACGTCCACCTGAACTGTGGGATTGCCTCGCGAATCGAGAATTTCCCGGGCATCGATACGCCTGATGGCTGACATGGTCACTCCTAAAGAAAAGTTTGGGTTTCAAGTCAAGGACGGCGCAGGCGCCGAGCCTGGATGGGTTTTGCCGGTCAGCCGGGGCGGGCCGGTTTGGAACTGCGACATCTGCAAGGGAGTCTCTGATCTATTCGTGAACGTGCATCTTGGGACTGAAATGTACAGCTTCATCGTTGCAGATCTTGGCAATAGAACAACTATTACCCGCAATCTGCCCCGCGATCCGCCCCTTGAATCTGCACATTTCACCCTCCAATCTGCTTCGTCCAGAATAGATCAGAGGCTCCCAAGCCGGCGTGCCATTGCAGTAAGGTACCCACCCCGGCGTCCCGGTGAATCGAATGGCTGTTTGCATCCAAACGTCTGGCCGCGCTCAGATCAGATCCGCCTCGGCGAAGCCTGAGGCTTTGGTGACCTGATCGATGTCACGCAATGCTTCGAGCAACCCCTTCATGCGCGCCAGCGGCCAGGCATTGGGGCCGTCGCTCAGCGCCTTGCTCGGGTCTGGATGCGTTTCCATGAACACGCCGGCAACGCCGGCGGCCACCGCGGCCCGGGCCAGCACCGGAACGAACTCACGCTGGCCACCCGAGGCACTTCCCTGCCCACCGGGCAACTGCACCGAGTGGGTGGCGTCGAACACCACCGGACACCGGGTATCCCGCATCACCGCCAGGGCCCGCATGTCTGATACCAGATTGTTGTAGCCAAAGGAGACACCGCGCTCACAGACCATGATCCGTTGGTTGCCGGCCTCGCGGGCTTTATCGACTACGTGCTTCATGTCCCAGGGCGCCAGAAACTGACCTTTCTTGATGTTGACCGGCAGTCCCTGGGCTGCGACCGTCTGGATGTAGTTTGTCTGGCGGCACAGAAATGCGGGTGTCTGCAGCACATCCACCACATCGCGCACCTCGGCCAGAGGCGTATCTTCGTGTACGTCGGTCAGCACCGGTACGCCGATCTGCCGTTGCACCTCTGACAGTATCCTGAGGCCCTCCTCCAAGCCGGGCCCTCGGAAACTTGCGTGGGAGGAGCGGTTGGCCTTGTCAAAGGACGATTTGTAAATAAAGGGTATGCCCAATTCGCCGGTTAACGCTTTGAGCGCCCCGGCCGTATCCAGGGCAAGCTGCTCGCTCTCTATTACGCAGGGTCCGGCGATGAGGAACAGAGGGTGATCGAGACCCACTTCGAAACCACATAACTTCATGCGTGTGCCACCTGACTGAGGCGACCCTCGGCATGGGCCCGAGCGGCGCTTACAAAACTGGAGAACAGGGGGTGTCCATCGCGGGGTGTGGACGTGAACTCGGGATGGAACTGACAGGCAAAAAACCAGGGATGGTCGGGCAGCTCGATCACCTCCACCAGTTCTCCGTCCAGTGACGTACCAGACAGGGCCATCCCCGCGCGCGCAAGAATGTCCCGGTAACTGTTATTGAACTCGTAGCGGTGGCGATGACGTTCGGTGATCTGCTCGGATCCGTAGATGCGAGCCGCCAGCGAGCCCGCCTGCAGCAGGCATTGCTGTCCCCCCAGGCGCATGGTGCCACCCAGATCAACCCCCTCGGTTCGATGCTCCACTTTGCCGTCCGATTCGACCCATTCGGTCACCAGCCCGATCACCGGATGAGGTGTATCGCGCCGGAACTCAGTGCTGTGGGCGTCGTTCAACCGGCTTACATGACGTGCGTATTCGATCACCGCCACCTGCATGCCAAGGCAGATGCCAAGATACGGTATGCCTTGCTCCCGGGCATGGCGCACTGCGTTCACCTTGCCTTCGATCCCGCGTTCGCCAAACCCGCCCGGGACCAGTATCGCATCCATTCCGTCCAGCAGGCGCGTGCCCTCTGCTTCGATACGCTCAGAATCCAGATAGTGGATCCGGACCTCGGTGCGGGTGTGCACGCCGGCATGGATCAGCGCCTCGTTGAGCGACTTGTAGGCATCGGTCAGCTCCACATATTTGCCGACCATGGCCACATCTACCGCGCCTTCGGGTGATTCCAAAGCGTCTACTACCGCCTGCCACTCAGACAGATCCGCTTCCGGAGCCTCCAGCTTAAGTTTTTCGACCACGATCTGATCCAGACCATGGGCGTGCAGTAACAGCGGAATGCGATAAATGCTGTCGGCATCCAGTGCGGGGATGACGGCGCGCTTGCTCACGTTGCAGAACAGGGCGATCTTGCTGCGCGCGTCCGGTGGGATCTCACGATCACAACGACACAGCAGCACATCGGGTTGTATGCCAATGGAACGGAGTTCTTTGGCGGAGTGTTGGGTGGGTTTGGTTTTGAGTTCGCCGGAGGAGGCAATATAGGGTACCAGGGTCAGGTGCAGAAACAGACTGCGCTGGGGTCCCAACTCCACGCCCAATTGGCGAATCGCCTCCATGAACGGCAATGACTCGATGTCACCCACGGTGCCGCCGATCTCGACCATCGCCACGTCGGCGTCACCGGCACCCTCAATCACCCGTCGTTTGATTTCGTCCGTGATATGGGGGATCACTTGTACTGTGCCGCCTAGATAGTCGCCCCGTCGCTCTTTTGCAATGACGGATTCGTACACCCGCCCGGTGGTGAAATTGTTTCGTTTGCCCATGCGCGACCGGACAAAGCGCTCGTAATGCCCCAAATCCAGGTCGGTCTCCGCGCCATCTTCGGTGACAAAAACCTCCCCGTGCTGGAACGGACTCATGGTTCCCGGGTCGACATTGATGTACGGATCGAGCTTGATCATGGTCACTTTGAGACCGCGGGATTCGAGAATGGCCCCAAGAGAGGCCGAGGCGATGCCTTTGCCCAGAGACGAGACCACGCCGCCGGTTATAAAAATGAAACGTGTCATGACGGGCTCCCGATTCGCTCCGGTATTAGGCGTGTCACAGGCCAACTGCCCAGCCCCGTCGGGGGTGCTGGCGGTGGGGCACCGAGTGAAATCGTGAGACGCTCCAACCAAGTTCCGGGAGCACTAACTGACTCCGCTCAGGTGGTGCGGTCGGTGTCGGAGCGACCGCTCTGAATGCGGGCCAAGAGCGTATCAAACAGACTCTCATTTTGCCATCGAAATGACACCGCCGGTCGCCCTGGACGCGACATGTATCGTCGGTCGATCCAGCGCTCACCGACAGCCACCACTTGCTCGCCTTGGTATAGAATCGGAATGCGACTCCGCAGCCAAACTGGCACACCGGCACTCTGGAGCAGACGACTGACCGAGCTTGATCCAGCCCCCAGCGGCGTCCGCAGGCGTACGCCTGCTCGACGATAGGCAACGCACAGATTGTGCTCGGTCAGACGTCCGGCATCCAGTAGACCGTCGGTCCTGGATTCCAGCCATACTCGGCTTCCGTCCTGCAGCTCGAGGACCTGGTCCAGCTCAAGATCGGCCTTAAAGCCCGGATCCACCGGGGGCAGCGCCCGCACCAGAACGAGCTGACCGCGATGCCGCCAAACAGATACATTGGACCAGGCGACCCGCGGTTGCCGCCCCGGGCGTGCCTGCATGACCTCGTCGAGCACCCGCTGCAAGCGGCTTTGGCTGGGCGGGCGCACTCCGCACGCGCCCAGCCAAAAGCGCAGTACGTTGCGCTGGCGGGACAGGTTCAATTCGGACAGTCGCTGGATGTCGAGTGCCGTTCCGTGGGCGGGGGTCCAACCCATCCGCTCCAGATCCGCGCGCGCCAATTGCCCCAGCAGGTCGGTGGCCTCCGCTGCGTGATGGGCAGATCGGGCCAGGGCGCGGGTGAAACCGGGCCAGTGGGCGCGAACCGCGGGCAGAACTTCGTGCCGCAGGTAGGCGCGTGACAGGTGCCGATCCTGATTCATCGGGTCTTCCACCCAGTCCAACCCGGCCCGCCTGGCATAGTCGGTCAGGGTTGCGCGATCGACGTCGAGCATCGGTCTGAGATGTCGACCCGGGCCCAGGGGTTGATCCGGGGCCATGCCGGCGATCCCGGGCACACCGCAGCCTCTGAACAACTGAAGCAATACGGTTTCGGCCTGGTCGTCCCGATGGTGTGCTGTGAGCAAAAGCTCACCCGGCCCCAAGCGGGCGCGCAAGGCGTGGTAACGGGCATCCCGGGCGACCGCCTCGACGCTCTCCCCGGGTCTGGGCGCCAGATGCAGTTTCAGCAACTCGAACGGAACGCACCGGGCCGCGCATTGGCCTGCACAGATCTCGGCCCAATGGTCCGCAGCAGGCTGAAGGCCATGATGAACATGCAGTGCCGACAGTCGGTCCCGGAACGGGCTATGGGACAGCCAATGCAGCAGACAGTGAGAATCGAGTCCACCGCTCAGGGCCACATGAATGCGCGGCGCCTGCGGGTAGCCCCGGAGAACGTCGGCGATCACATCCAGAGTCGCTTCGTCGCTCATTCTCCCTTGAGGACGCTGTAACGCATCAGCTTTTTGTAACGAGCCTCAATCAATGCGTCTGCGTCCATCGCATCCAACTGCCCAAGCGCGTTCGCCAGTACGTTTTTGAGCGTGGCCGCCATGGCATCCGGGTCGCGATGGGCTCCGCCCAAGGGTTCGGGCAGGATGTCGTCGATCAGACCCAATCCCATAATTCGGTTGGAGGTGATGCCCATTGCCTCGGCTGCGTCCGCAGCCCGGTCCGCACTCTTCCAGAGTATCGAGGCGCACCCTTCGGGTGAAATCACAGAGTAGGTGCTGTACTGAAGCATGTTGATTCGATCGCCGAGACCGATGGCCAAGGCCCCGCCGGAGCCGCCTTCGCCGATTACGGTGCAGATCACGGGCACTTTGAGTCTGGCGAGGACGAACAGATTTCGCGCGATGGCTTCACTCTGGCCGCGTTCCTCGGCACCGATGCCGGGATACGCTCCGGGTGTGTCGATGAAGGTCAGTATCGGCAAACGGAAGCGTTCGGCCATTTGCATCAGCCGCTCGGCCTTACGATAGCCCTCCGGCCTGGGCATGCCGAAATTTCTGTAGACTTTCTCTTTGGTGTCGCGACCTTTCTGATGACCCATCACCATCACCGGACGACCCTCGATTCGAGCCGGGCCGCCTACCAGAGCGGGGTCTTCAGCGAATCGCCGATCTCCATGCAGAGGTTCGAAATCAGTGAATATGCGCTCAACATAGTCCAGCGTAAACGGACGCTGTGGATGGCGCGCGAGCTGCGCGATTTGCCAGGAGGACAGGGATGAGAAGATGGATTCGGTGAGTGCTTTGCTCTTAGCCTGAAGCGTACCGATCTCATCCCCTATGTTGATTTCCTCCACCGTGCAGAGGTGCTGCAATTCCTCGATTTTCGCCTCGAGTTCAGCAATGGGCTGTTCGAAATCAAGAAAATTCAGATTCATACCAGAGACTGACCAAGTGCGCACCCGGAAACGCCCGCTACCCTACCCGCCCCCGGTTGGGTGTACAAGCCCACCCGGTTCGCGATGACCGCGCCGGTCAACGGTAATCGACCTGCACCCGTTCCGAGCCGACGATTTCGCGCAGGTGCTGTAACAGCCCGTCCGTGGGCCGGACCCGCCAATCCGCACCCAGGGTCAGCCGCGCGGACGCCCCGCAGCCGGTGTAATCGATCGACACCGGGCAACTGCCTTCTCCATGAGCGCGGAGAGCTTCGCTCAGGCGTGTCGGAACGTTGCCGTGGTGGTCGTCCTGATGAAGCTGCAGCCGCAGCCGCCGCGAAAACAGCTCCCGTGCCTCGTCCAGGGTCAAAACCCGTTGCACATTGAGCCGGACCGTTTCGGAGAAATCGTCGAACACCAGCGTGCCGTCGAACACCAGCAATGCATCTTCTTGCAGTCGATCCCTATATTTTTCATAGGCCTCCGAAAACAACCTGGCATCGATTCTTGCACTGCAGTCGTCCAATGTGACGATCGCCATTTTTCCCCGTTGACCACTTCTGACCCGGGTTTCCACCACCAGGCCGGCCACCACCATCGATTTTTCGCGCCGTCGACGTCCGCCCGCGGCAGGCTGCAGTTGTCCCTCGCCCTCGGCTTGCACATCGCGCAGGCGGCCATTGGTAAAGTGCGCCAACTCGCTCAGGAAACGATTGATTGGATGCCCGGTCAGGTAAAGGCCCAGGGTGCGTTTCTCCTCGGCCAATCGGGTCGCCTCGTCCCATTCCAACACTGGCATCAAATCCAATGGCGCTGGGGCGGTGCTGTCCAGGCCAAACAAGTCGGTTTGTCCTGCGTCGGTATTGCGCGATGCCTGCTCGGCCATTTGGATGGCCTCGGGCAGCGCTTGTATCAAACCGGCCCGGCTGGCGCCGATGCAATCGAGCGCACCGGCACGGATCAAAGCCTCGAGCATGCGTCGATTCAGCTTTTTCAGGTCCACCCGCCGACAGAGATCGAACAGATCCTGAAACGCCCCTTCCCTCTGCCGCTCGTCGATCAGATTGTCGATCGCCGCCTCGCCGACACCCTTGACGGCTCCCAGGCCATACAAAACAGTGCGCTCGGCACCCACCGTGAACCTCCGCTGCGACCGATTCACCGATGGCGGCACCACCTCCAGGCCCATGCTCCGACATTCGCCAATGAACACCACCACCTTGTCGGTATTGTCCATATCGGATGACAGCACGGCGGCCATGAAGGCCTCGGCATGGTGACGTTTCAACCAGGCCGTCTGGTAGGACACCAGGGCGTAGGCCGCCGAGTGGGATTTATTGAAGCCATAGCCCGCAAACTTTTCCATCAGGTCAAAGATATAGGTGGCAGTGGCCTCATCCACCCCCCGAGCGACCGCGCCCTGAGTGAAGACCGAACGCTGTTTTGCCATTTCCTCGGGCTTCTTTTTGCCCATGGCTCGTCGCAACATGTCGGCGCCACCGAGGGTGTATCCGGCCAGAACCTGAGCTATTTGCATCACCTGTTCCTGATACAGAATGATGCCGTAGGTGGGACTCAGGATGGGTTCCAGCTCCGGGTGCGGATACTCGACCTTGGCCCGACCGTGTTTTCGATTTATGAAATCGTCCACCATGCCAGACTGAAGCGGCCCGGGACGGAACAGGGCGACCAGAGCCACGATGTCCTCGAAACAGTCGGGCTGGAGGCGCTTGATCAGATCCTTCATGCCCCTGGACTCGAGCTGGAAGACACCGGTGGTTTCTTGCGCCTTGAGTAGATCGAAGGTGCCCGGGTCGATCAGCGGAATGGCGGTGATGTCCAGCGCCGATCCGGTGGCTTCATCCCTCGCCTGGTTGATTGTGTGCACCGCCCAATCGATGATGGTCAGTGTGCGCAGACCCAGGAAATCGAACTTCACCAGGCCGACGGCTTCGACATCGTCCTTGTCCAGTTGAGAGACCGGTGCGTCGGAACCTTCCTCGCAGTACAGCGGGGTGAACTCGGTCAACGCCCTGGGTGCGATCACCACGCCGCCGGCATGTTTGCCCACGTTTCTGGCCAGTCCCTCCAGCGATCGGCCCATGTCGATGATGGCCCGGACTTCATCGTCGCTTTCGTACAAACCCCTCAGGTCGGCCTCCTGTTCCAGGGCCTTGTCCAGGGTGATGCCGATCTCAAACGGGATCAGCTTGGCAATTCGGTCAACAAAGCCGTAGGGGTGGTTCATGATGCGGCCCACATCGCGCACCACCGCCTTCGCGGCCATGGTGCCGTGGGTGGAAATCTGAGACACCTTGTCGCGACCGTATTTTTGCGCAACGTAGTCAATCACCTGATCCCTGCCTTCCATGCAGAAATCAACATCAAAGTCGGGCATGGAGACGCGTTCAGGATTCAGAAATCGCTCGAATAACAAATCATAAACGATTGGATCAATGTCAGTTATTTGCAAGGAATAGGCAACCAATGACCCGGCCCCTGAACCTCGGCCCGGACCCACCGGGATGCTTCGATCCTTGGCCCACTGGATAAAATCGGCCACGATCAGGAAGTATCCGGAAAACCCCATCTGGCTGATGACGTCGAGCTCCAGCCGCAGTCGTTCGGTGTATCGGGCGCGCAGGGCCTGGTCATCGACGGTGCCCTGTTCCAGCAGTTTGGACAGTCTGCGTTCGAGGCCGGCTTCGGACTGTTGCTCAAAGTACTCATCCAGCGTCAGGCCGGGCGGAATCGGAAATTCCGGCAGAAAATACTGATCCAGGGTGAGGGACAGATTGCAACGCTTGGCAATCTCGACAGTGTTGGCCAGCGCCTCGGGCAGGTCATGGAACAGGTCGGCCATCTCCTGCTCGCTGCGCAGAAACTGTTCCGGACTGTAGCGTCGCGGACGCCGTGGATCGTCCAGCGTGAATCCCTGTTGGATGCACACTCTGGCTTCGTGAGCCTCGAAATCGCTGCGTTTCAGGAAACGAACGTCGTTGGTGGCCACAAGCGGCAGATCATGTTCTGAGGCCAAGGCAACTGCATCGCGCACATAGGCTTCCTCCCCGGGCCGCCCTGTGCGGTGGAGTTCAAGATAGAAGCGACCCGGGAAATGGGTGTTCCAGAGGGCAAGGCGGTCCCGCAGTTGCCCCTGCTTTCCACCCAGGAGCAGCTGTCCCACTTCGCCCTGTGCTCCGCCGGACAAAGCGATCAAGCCTTCGCTGGCGGCCCATAGCCAGCGTTCCTCGATCTCCACGCGACCCTGACGTTGTCCCTGCCGATAAGCTCGGGTCGACAGCTGCGACAGGTTGCGGTAGCCGTCCGTGTTCATAGCCAAAAGGACCACAGGCACCGATTCGTCGAGTACCCCGGTATTGACCTGAATTTCCATGCCAACCAGGGGTTTGATGCCGGCGGCCAATGCCGCTTTGTAGAATTTGACCATGGCGAACAGGTTGTTCAGATCGGTCAATGCGACCGCCGGCATATGCATCTCGGCGGCGGCGTGCATCAGAGGTTTGATGCGTATCAGTCCGTCTGCCAGTGAAAACTCGCTGTGCAGATGCAGGTGAACAAACAAGGGGGCGGCGGTCATGCTTGTGTCTCCAGGCTCGCGCCTCAGGATGCGCAGCGGTCAGAATGCCGGTCAAGGCCGTTAACTGGATGAGAGAAAACGGCGTACTGGCGTAAAGCTTCGTCGGTGTTCCGGCAATACCCCACAGCGCGCCAACGCATCCAGGTGGAATTGGGTGGGATATCCCTTGTGTCGATCGAAACCGTAGTCAGGATGGCGTGCGTGCAGATCCAGCATCAGCCGGTCACGGTCGACCTTGGCCAGGATCGACGCCGCGCTAATGGCCGCCACACGACGGTCCCCGCCCACGACGGTCTGCACTGGGCACGGTCCACCCGGTGAGCGATTTCCGTCCACCAATACGCTGGCCGGCGTCACCGCCAGCCCTGCAATTGCCCTCCGCATGGCCAGCAAGGTCGCCTGGAGGATGTTCAGCCGATCGATTTCCTCGACACTGGCGTAGGCAATGCACACGGATTGGGCCCGTTCATAAATGATATCCGCCAAGGCGGTCCGTCGATTCGCGCTCAGCGTTTTGGAGTCCGCCAGTCCGGAAATGGATTTTTGTGGATCGAGCACTACAGCAGCCGCGGCCACCGGACCTGCGAGGGGGCCACGACCCGCCTCATCCACACCTGCGATGCCGGTTTGCAGCAGACTGGGGTCCCCATTCCGGTCCAGATCGAACAGCACCAACAGTTACCTCCTGACCGTGACGATAATACCCCGCTCCTGGCCGACTTCGCCTGGTTTGGTGTCATCGGTCCGGTCGTGCGCCGTTCCGTGCCGGGCAAATTCGCACCTCACCGGCCTATCCACGGTCGGATTCAGATTTCTGATGCAACAGTTCCATAATCGCAGCCGCCGCCCCGGCGCTGGCATTGCGCGCAAGGTCGCGGTGCAGGCGCGCAAACCGTTGCAACACGGTATCCCGCTCTAGACCCGGGCCGAGCAAGCGCAGAAGGTCCCGGCAAACCCGGTCGGGTTCGATTTGGTCCTGAAGGTACTCGGGCACCACCCGCGCCCCACACAGCAAGTTGGGCAACCCCACATGGGGTACTTTGACCACACGTCGCAATAGCCTGTAGGTGAGATTGTTCATGCGATAGAGGATCACCATCGGGCGACCGATCAATGCCGTTTCCAAGG
>Ga0316189_10002489_pt1 | contig 18032 bp, 19 predicted proteins | sample LowCovwburrow_MG_FD_204930 | JGI IMG/M metagenome (GOLD analysis project Ga0316189, IMG submission 204930) | Coastal sediment microbial communities from Maine, United States - Lowes Cove worm burrow | ecosystem: Environmental > Aquatic > Marine > Coastal > Sediment | place: USA: Maine...
ACGACGAAACCTATATGCCGCCAGAAGTCGCAGACTCTTTGAAAAAGTCTGGGAACTGGAAACCTGAAAATGCAGGCGCGCCTGCGGGGACGGGGATGTCGGCTCAATGATCGTAGAACTTGGACATTTCGCGCTAATTTTAGGCTTGATGGTGGCGCTGTTTCAAACCGTGGTGCCATTGGTCGGCGCTGCCCGTGGTCAACGCACATGGATGGATTTTGCGACCCCTGCGGCGATTACGCAGGCTTTGCTCGCCAGTTTCTCTTTCGCGGCTTTGACCTACGCCCACGTGGTTTCTGACTTTTCCGTTTTGAATGTGGTTCAGAACTCTCATACCGACAAGCCGATGCTGTACAAGGTCTCTGGCGTGTGGGGTAACCACGAAGGTTCGATGATGTTGTGGGTTTTGATTTTGGCGATTTACGGCATGGCCGTGGCCGTCTTTGGTCGCAACTTGCCGCCCGCCCTGAAGGCGCGCGTTTTGGGCATCCAAGCGCTGATCGCCTTGGGCTTTTATTTGTTTATTCTCTACACATCAAACCCGTTTGAACGCGTGTTCCCGGCCCCGATGAATGGTCAGGACTTGAACCCGTTGTTGCAAGATCCGGGTTTGGCGTTTCATCCACCGTTGCTGTATTTGGGCTACGTTGGATTTTCCATTGCTTTTTCATTTGCGATTGCCGCCCTCATTGAGGGACGCGTGGATGCGGCATGGGCCCGTTGGGTCCGCCCATGGACGTTGGCAGCTTGGGGTTTTCTCACCGCAGGTATCGTTTTGGGGTCCTGGTGGGCCTATTACGAACTGGGTTGGGGGGGCTGGTGGTTCTGGGACCCGGTGGAAAATGCTTCGTTTATGCCGTGGTTGGTGGGGACTGCTCTGCTGCACTCGTCCATCGTGGTGGAAAAACGCAACACGCTAAAGGGCTGGACGATTTTCTTATCCATCGTGGCGTTCTCATTTTCTCTGCTTGGCACCTTTATTGTGCGTTCAGGCGTTCTGTCTTCGGTGCACTCGTTTGCATCAGACCCCGCCCGTGGCGTGTTTATCTTAGGCCTGTTGCTGCTGGTGGTCGGTGGTTCCTTCACGTTGTTTGCGATCCGTGCCCCACAATTGAAAGCCGGCGGCTTGTTCCAACCTGTGTCTCGTGAAGGTTCCCTGTTGCTCAACAATTTGTTGATGACGGTTGCGACCGCTGCAGTGTTGTTGGGCACATTGTATCCGTTGTTCTTAGACGCCATTGGTGGCGGCAAGGTTTCTGTCGGGCCGCCGTTCTTTAACTCGGTGTTTATTCCGTTGATGGTGCCGATGATTGCGGTTATGGCGTTTGGGCCTTTGATGGCTTGGAAACGGGGCAATTTGGGTCGCGCGGCAAAACAATTGTTTGTCGCCGCTGTGTCTGTGGTGATCGTCATTGTCGCCAACAGCCTCTTGATTGACGGGGCGAGCATTTTGTCGGTTTTGGGCAGTGGTTTGGCCGCATGGCTGGTGGTGGGGACCCTCACCGAAGTCGCTGTGCGTATCAAACTGTTTAACGCGCCAATGGGCGAAAGCCTACGCCGCTTGTTTGCCATTCCACGTTCTGCGTGGGGCATGACATTGGCCCATGCGGGTTTGGGCATTATGGTTGCCGGCATGATTGGTTCGACCGTTTGGAAACAAGAAAGCATTCAAGTGATGAAAGTCGGCGAGACGGTTTCGTTGGGGGGGTATGAGTATGCCTTTCGTGGTGTCCGTGAATCCCAAGGTCCGAACTATGTTGCGACGACGGCTTTGATCGAAGTTACCCAAAACGGTGAACATTTCACGACCATGTATCCTGAAAATCGCAATTATCCGGTAAAGGGTATGCCGACCACCGAAGCCGCGATCCACACCACGTTCCTTGCCGACCTGTATGTCGCTTTGGGCAACCAGGATAAAAACAGCGGTGGCTATGTCACGCGCATCTATCACAATCCTTTGGTTTTGTGGTTGTGGCTGGGCTCGCTCTTTATGGTCTTGGGTTCAATGGTTAGCTTAAGCGATCGTCGTCACCGTATTGGTGCCCCGACGAAATCAAAGGTTAAGGTTGAACCAGATACGCCACCGGCACCGGTTGAATAAGGGAAACTATCATGAAGAAACTCACATACTTCATACCCTTGGCCGTGTTGGTTGTGGTTGGCATCTTTTCGATGATGCAGTTGAAACAGGTCAACGAAGGCAAAAACATTCGCGATTTGGAATCCGTTTTGATCAATCGCGAAGTGCCGACCTTTGAATTGAAAGCCATTGCGGGTCAAGATCGGGGCTGGGGGTCGAAAGACCTTGTCGGTCAAGTCACCATCGTCAATCTGTTCGGTTCATGGTGCGTGGCATGCTTGTCCGAGCATCCCTATTTGATGCACTTAAAAGAACAGAACTTGGTGCCGATTTTTGGCATTGATTGGCGTGAAAAAGATCCCGCCGCCGGACCGCGTTGGTTGGCGAAGTACGGCAACCCTTACACCTTGATCGGCGACGATCCAGAATCAAAGGCCGCGATTGCTTTTGGTGTGACGGGCGCCCCCGAAAGCTTCATCGTCGATAAAAAAGGCGTCATCCGTTACAAGCAAACAGGCCCCATTGGTGCCACCGTGTGGAAACAAACCCTATGGCCATTGATTCAGGAGCTTCGCAAAGAATGACTTTAAAAGCGCTCTCATTCGTTTTGGCCTTGGCGGTGTTTTCACCTGTCGTGGCTTTGGCTGTTGAACCCAGCGAAATTCTCAGCGATCCGGCACTCGAAGCGCGCGCTCGCGAGGTGGGCAAAGGTTTGCGGTGTGTGGTGTGTCAAAACCAATCCATTGATGAATCAAATGCTGACTTGGCCCGTGACATGCGCGTTTTGGTTCGTGATCGCATCACAAACGGCGATACCAATGAAGAAGTGTTGGACTACATGGTGGACCGTTACGGTGATTTTGTATTGTTGGACCCGCCGTTTAAAATTTCCACCTTGGTTCTGTGGTTAGGCCCAGCAGCAATCGCCTGCTTTGGTTTGTTTGCCGTATTTGGTTTTTATCGTCGTCGCAAAGACGATGAGACGGAGGTTTCTCCGTCAGATGCTAGCCAACAAGCCGCCCCTTTAAGTGATGAAGAACGAAAGCGCCTCGCCGCTCTTTTGAAGGAAGATGACGAATGACTGCCCTTTGGATTTCCACTGCTGTTCTTACAGTTTTAGCTTTGGCCGCTCTGTTGTTGCCGATGAGTCTTGGCAAGCGCAAGGACGTTTCCCCGGCACGTGCAGACTTTGATCTAACGGTCTACAAAGATCAATTGACCGAAATTGACAAAGATATGGAACGCGGCGTGTTGTCCGAAGACCAAGCCACCGCCGCGCGTACGGAAATTGAACGTCGCATGCTGGCCGTTGCAGGAGAAGGCGACGAGGAAATCAAAAACACACCCGTGCCTCAGTGGTTGATGTTGACGATTTTGGTCACGGTGCCCGTGGGCGCGTTCGCGATGTATTTTGGTTTGGGTCAGCCTTCGATGCAAGACCGCCCCTTTGCCGAACGAGCGGCAACACCGCAAATGGCCGATGTTGAAACACGCAAGGCTCAGATTGCAAAAATGATCGAAGCGATCAAAGGCCGCATTAAACAAGAACCGGACAATCCTCAACATTGGGCGATGTTGGGCCAAGCCACTCAGATGGCTGGCATGCACGCTCAATCGGTTCAAGCCTATGAGCAACTGGTGGCCATCACCAATCGCAATCCCGAAGCCCTCATGGTTTTGGCCGAAGCCATGTTTATCGAAGCGGGTGAAGTGGTGACGCCTGCGGCTGTGACGTTGTTTAAAGAAGCAAAATCCGTAATGCCGCAAAACCCCATGACCTATTATTATTTGGCGATGGAACGTCAAGTCGCCGGGGATAGCCAAGCCGCTATGGATGAATACGAAGGCTTGCTCAGTATTTCACCATCTAACGGAAAATGGGTACCAACGATTCAAGCCCGGATGAAAGCCCTTGGCGATAAATCGGGCATTACCGTTCCCGACGTTAAGATGCTGCCGCCGATGGTCGAACAAGCCGCGGCTCCTGAGTCTGCACCAACCCCGGGGCCAACACGACAACAAATCGAAGACGCACAAGGCATGGCAGCGGACGATCAAAATGCCATGATTCTCACCATGGTCAATCGCTTGGCCGATAAGCTCAAAGAAAATCCGGATGACCTTGAAGGCTGGAAACGTCTTGCCAACGCTTACAAGGTGCTTGGTGACGAAGCTAAGATGAACGAAGCCTTGGCCCAAGTGAAACGTCTTGAGGCCCCTTAAGAAAAACGTAAATGTAGAATTTAGACTTCATATTGTGAATTCGGGCGTTATATTGTTTTATACAAACCCCAAGGTCACGCTGAATAAGTGGCTATATAAATGGTGTTAAATGCTCGTTGATAAACATAAAAAGTCTAAAAAAAAGGTAAGAACGGCCCAGTTGCCGACGAAAATTCTTGTTGCCGAAGACAACCTGACCAGCCGGAAAATGATCGAAATGACATTGATCCGCATGAAAATCGGGGACGTCGAAACGGTTAAAGACGGCCTAGAGGCGTGGCAGGCGATTGAAGCCGACCCACATGGCTATAGACTGATTGTGGCCGACTGGAATATGCCGTTTAAAACGGGTATCGAATTGTTGGAAGAGGTCAGGGCCCACAAAATTTGGATGCCCTTTGTCATCATCACGGGCAACAATACGATGGACGCCGCGATCGAAGCAAAAGAAAGAGGCGTCACCGCATTTTTGCCAAAGCCGTACTCATCGCAACAGCTGGCCCGTCGCGTCGAAGAGATCCTCAAAGAATAAATTTAGGCCTCTATTTTTTTGAAGCGATATCCGCCATGGCATGCAAAAGCGTGCGTTTGGTGAAGGGCTTTTCAATGAAATTTGTGGATGAATACAAGTCTTCGGGCAGGGCTTCTAATTGTCCGGGGAAACCAGACATGAAGACGACCTTGATGTCTGGATCGTCTTTCTGAATGCATTCAATCATTTGCGGACCGTTGAGTTCGGGCATCATGATATCGCTGAGAATGATGTCAAAGTCTTGGTCGCTTTCTCTCCACAGGTCTAAGGCTTCTTGTCCATCATTGGCGGTGATAACATGCAAACCGGCCTCGCGAAGAACAACCGAAGCAAATTTACAGACAAGATTTTCATCATCGACGACCAGAGCCGTTAGACCTTTGCCCCAGTCTTTGTCGAGCACCTTGGTGTTATCTTCGGGCGTGCTCAGATCTTTTTGGGAAACCGGGAAATAAAGATTGAAGACCGTGCCAAGGTCAATTTCGCTCTCAACTTCAATCGTGCCTCTGGACTGTTCAACAAAACCATAAACCATGGACAGGCCCAGGCCCGTTCCTTCGCCAAGGGGCTTGGTCGAAAAGAACGGTTCAAATAATTGGGCTTTGGTCTCTGCATCCATGCCCGAGCCTGTGTCGCTGACCCGTACACAGATAAAACTTTTTTGTTCAGAATCGGAAAGGCACGATGGCAGTAATGAACCTTCATCCAATAACTTGCTGGTCACAGAAATTTTGCCCTTACTTGGCATCGCATCTCTGGCGTTGATGACCAAGTTAATGATGGCTTGAGAAAATTGTCCGGCATCGACCTCGATCTTGGTGTTTTCATTTTCAATTTCAACGTTAAGCTGGACCGACGTGTTCATCAAAGTTCTCAGGAAATTTGTCACATCCTTAATCAAGGTGCCGATACTTGCCACTTCGGCTTTCGCCTGTTTCTTGCGACTAAAAGTCAGAAGTTCTTGGGTCAAAGCCGAGGCCCGGCTAGACGCAAGTGACACTTCTCTAAGGCTCATTTCAACCAAGTCCCGGTCGTCGATATCTTCTTGGGCCATGCTGGCAAAACCCATGATGCCGACCAATAAATTATTAAACTCATGGGCGACGCCACCGGCAAGCTTGCCCAAGGCATCCATTTTTTGAGATTGGCGAATTTGTTCTTCGCTGTGTATGCGCGTGGAAATATCTCGGACAATGCCAACGAATTGGCGCTGGTCGCCGAGCTGCATTTCACTGACAGCCAAATCCATGGGAAAGGTTTCTCCATTGGCTCTAAGTCCAACGACTTCACGACCAACCCCAATAATTTTTTCTTTTCCCGTGCGCAAATGATTGCGCAAATAACCATCGTGTTGTGACCGGTCCGGTTCCGGCATGAGCATTTTAATGTTTTGGCCTAAAACTTTGACTTCATCATAACCAAAAATATGTTCAGCAGCAGGGTTCAAAGATTGCACGATGCCGCGTTCATTGATGGTGATGATGCCATCAACGGCCGTTTCTAAAATTGTTTTTGTGCGCTGTTCGGCATGTTGGCGTTGGGTTTGTTCTTTGACACGTTCCGTGACGTCCATGAGATAAACCGACACGCCATCGGGAAAAGGGTTTGCCCGCAAAGACAACCATAAATTTTTTGGGGAATAGTGTAACAGATCTTCTTTTTGGGGGGCTTGAGTTTTGAGGACCTGGTGCAGGGGGCGATAAAAGAAACTGCTAAACTCTGGAAATTCATCCCAAATGTTTTTGCCGCGCAAGGCTTCGTTGCTCGCGCCAAATAAATCTTCAGCCCGAGGGTTTACATAAATAAATGCCCAGTTGGAATTTACGGTAAAAAAGATATTGCTGATACTTTCCAGAGTCGAAAGCTGTTCTTGTTGGCTGGCTTTCAAACTGCGCGTTCGGGCTTCGACGATGCTTTCAATGTGTTGATAGCGACGGCGATTTGAATAAATGAAAAACAGGACTCCACCTGTAATTAACAAACCAAGGAGCAAAACAAATTCAGAGCGCCACTCATAATTTTGTGCATAAAATTGATGATTTGGCGAAAACGTCATCACCCACTGTGAAGAGGGGAGCGTGATGGCGTGTTCAGCTTGGACGGGCTCATTTTGAATGTAGCTTGAAAGAAAAGATGGTGGAACAGCTTTCGCGCGAGAGGCATGCGAAAAAAGAAGACCCTTGTGTTTATCATCTTGCGTGTCAAAAAGGTCTATGTGAATACCGCCGATAGACGTGCCTAAAATGCTGTTTTCAAAACTTTGGCCCAAATCAAAAACCAAAATCAAATACCCTTTTAAATTGGCCTCACGGTCTTTTTGTTTGACCGAAGAATGAATAACTTTTTGATCGAAAACGGGCTCGATGATCAGGGAAAGATTGTTCGAGTTTTTGTACAGGTTTGCCAAACCGTGAAAGTCGTTGATGTTGGTGTTGATCGCGGGTTTGGCACTGCGAACGATGGCGCTAAATATTTCGCCACATGCGGGGTCTGATGATAAATCAAAACCAATGCCTTGTTGGGCCGATGGCATGGGCTCAATATAGGCCATTGGAAAATATGCTGGGGATAGGCTTTGCTCGGTTTGTTTTTGACCGCTTTGCAAGTTGTGAATAAGGCGTCCGCCAAGCCCAGTTTCCCAAGGGGCTTTTTCAAAAGCCGTTTTCTGAATTTTTGAAATGCGGGGGAGCCATATGAAAGACTTGATGGCGGCATCATTTTTCAAAACGGGGCGCACAAATGCCGCAAAATCTGATCGCGTAACTTCATCTGATCCGTCAAAAAACCGTTGCAGGGCATTCACCTGACCAAAATAAGAATCAATTTTTTGTTGGAACAGCGTGCGATAGGTCAAGGCCCGACGATCAAGTTCGGACGACAAGCGTTCGTTTTGCCAGTTGTGCGCAAAGTGGTTCAGGCTAAATGTAATCGCCAGACAGATGATGCCCGTGATGATCAAGGGCAGTGTTGATTTAGAGTGAACAGAGGTGCCGTTTGCGCGGTTTGTCATGAAGAATGGCGATGCGATGTTGTTAAGAGGCGTCGTCCAATGATGTTATGGCATAACGTTGTTCATTACTAGACATACAAAAAAGGCCCCAGATTTCTCTGGAGCCTTTTTAAGGTCTTTGTAAAGTTCAGGTTTACTGAGACTTCATGTAAGCCAAGAAGTTGTCTTTTTCGGCTTGTGTGCATTCACGAGCAAGAACGCCGTTGCAGTTGCGTTTGAACCATTTGTCCATTTTCTTTTGGTCGGTGTAACGCTTGATGCCGTTTTTGTCGACATATCCTACAGAAGCAGCCATAGGGCCGATTGCCTTGCCTGTTTTAACGTGTGCGCCTTCGCGGGAAAGGGTCGCGCCGTGGCAGGTTACGCAGCCAACTTGGGCTTTGCCAGAACTTGTCGCATATTTGTTGCCGCCATACTCTTGAGAGTAAAAGGCCTTACCAGCCGCTGCATCAGCAGCTTGAGCGGTCGTTGCAGCACCGACTAGGGCAGCACCAAGAGTTAATGCACAAACGAGGATTTTTACGGATTTCATTATTTAGTCTCCTTTGGAATCTTGATCTTTTGATCGTCAAAACTGCCGCTGTAATGGTCTGTGTGGCAGCCTCCACAGTTTGATTTAAACCCAACCTTTTTAAGTTTGAATAAGTCAGGGCTAACGTCTTTGTGTTTGCGTACCCAATAGGGTGACGCGGTAATTTGGTATGGGAATTTCGGGTCAACAATACGGAAACGGTTGGCCGCTTCGGTATCCCACTTGTCCCCACCGAACTTGGTCAAGTACGATGTGATTTCAACAGCGGTCGCATCGTCGCCAAGGGTGGCATCATCCCCAAAGTGGTCTTCTAACTCGACCATCATTTTCATCCAGCTATCGGAAGAGAGAAGGCTTGGGTGGAAGGGAAGGTGACAGTCACCGCATTCCGATTCATAAGTATCATTTGGCTCAAGCGTCATAAGGCCGGATGGCGGCATGGTGGACAAAGCCCACAGCATTGATCCCGCAGGCCCGATAAGGGCAATCATAACAACAATGGCGGCAAGAGGACGCGCATTGCGGTGTTTGATCTCGGGCATGTTGGCCGGAACTTTTTTCAAACCCGTAATCATGGACTTGATGAGATGTTCGCCAGTCAGTTTTATTTCCATGAAAACACCGCCGACGTGGGCGACGATCATGGCCAGCAACACAATCACAAAAGCGGTGTGAACGGTGGCGGCTAATGTGCCAACCGCATAGGTCGCAGCACCCGCCAATGGGCCTTGATTTTCTTCTCCACCCAAAACCATCAAGCCAGACATGGTGATGGTGGCCAGAACGAACAACAGACCAAACACCATCATGGACCCGGTCGGGTTGTGGCCGATGTAATGCTTTACGGGGCGAAGCGTGATCAGTTCCTTCATGTGCTCGATGATATGACCGGGCGTGAAGGTAAACGATTCAAGGCGGGAATATTCAGGCCCGAACAAACCCCAAGTCAGGCGGAAGACCAAAAGAAACACGGTGATGTATCCAGCCCAAAGGTGAACACCCATCGTGTTTTCAGCAAAAACCCAACCTGTCAGGTATCCGATAAGGACCATTGCGACCAAGGTCCAATGGAACAACCGCGTGGGGAGATCCCAAACCTTTATCGAGCGGGTCTCACCATTGCTGTCGCCATGGCTGGTATCTGCATCAGGTTTATTTGTTTCTTCAGTCATGACGGCCTCCCAACCGAAATCTAATGTTGTCGAGACGTAATAGAGAATCGCCACTTGGGCAATTTCCCCGACAATGTGCCAACATACTAAGCAATACAAACTGAACATTCACTGACTTTTTTATTCAGCCAGCATTCATCTTGAGAAGCTCATAGTTGCATGAGAAAGTTGACGTGTATTTACCCTAAGTGGCTGAAATTGAAAAGAAGTTATCTGCAATTATGAGTGATCAATCTAATCCAAATGGACCATCAAGCCCCGCTGGTGGGAAACAGACCATTAAGGTTTGGGACTTTCCAACGCGTATTTTCCATTGGTCTTTGGCCGTTGTGGTCATGCTCGCATGGGTTTCTTCCGAAGCCGATGGCAGCGCCTTCATGATTCATGTCTATATTGGCGTCCTGCTTTTGGGGTTTGTCGCCTTTCGGGCCGTTTGGGGTGTGATCGGCAGCCGATATGCGCTGTTTGGCGATTTTGTTCATGGTCCAGCCGTCGTAACAGATTACACGCAACGCCTCATGACGTTTCGCCCGCCCCATTCAACGGGGCACAACCCGCTTGGTGGCTGGATGGTGATTGCTTTGTTGGGGATGATCTTGCTGGCTGTGATCACGGGTTTGATGGCCCGCGAAGACGGCTATGTTGGCCCCTTATCCCATATCGCGGGTGGTATGTTTGGCGAGGCCCACGAAGGTTTTGCTAATCTTTTGCTCTTTTTAATCTTTGGTCATGTGGTCGGCGTCTTTGTTCACGGCTTTATTTCGCGTGAAAACCTGCCCCGCGCCATGATCACCGGAAATAAAGAAATTCCCCAAGGGGTGAAGGCCGAAGGCATCAAGCCTGTTGGTTTCGTTCGCCCGATCATTGCTTTGGTTTTTGCCTTGGCTGTAATTTGGTACTTCATGCGTTAACAAGGAAATGCTTTTGTATGTTTAGACTTCAAGTCCTCATATCCTTTACGGTCGCTTTGGTGCTGGTCATCGCTTTGCCTGCATGGGCGGATAATGACAAGCAAGATATGGCTCGCCGAGCCATGTTGGCGGGTGAGGTCGCGCCGTTAAGCGAGTTGCTGGCTGTCGTTGAGCAGAATTATCAAGGCGATGTCTTGAAAGTCGAACTGGAAGACGAAGACGCCGATAAATGGGGCGGAACGGGCGACGGAAAAATTTTCATCTACGAAATTAAGATTTTGACCGTCCGCGGAAACCTTGTGAAGTTAAAATATGATGCTAAATCTTTAAAGCTTCTTGCGACAAACGATTATGATCGTCAAAATAGATACGATTCAAATGATTAAGCTTTAAGAGAAGGGAATAACGATGCGAGTTTTGGTGGTGGAAGACGAACCGGATCTTCGGCGTCAGGTCAACCGTGCTCTTTCCGAAGCTGGTTACAGCGTCGATGAAGCCCCTGATGGCGAAGAAGGTGAGTTTCTCGGAGATACCGAGCCCTATGACGCCGTCGTTCTTGATCTCGGACTTCCTAAAGTTGACGGCATTACGGTTCTCAATCATTGGCGGGCTGCTGGGCGGGATATGCCTGTGTTGATCTTGACCGCACGCGATAGCTGGAATGAAAAAGTTGCTGGTTTTGACGCGGGTGCCGATGACTATTTAACCAAGCCGTTTCATATGGAAGAACTGCTCGCACGCGTTCGGGCTTTGATCCGTCGTTCCGCAGGCCATGCGACGCCGATGTTAGATTGTGGTCCGGTGAATTTAGATACGCGAACCGGCAAGGTGACGATGGATGGCTCTACGGTATCTTTAACCGCCCACGAATTTAAAGTTTTGACGTATTTTATGCACCATCAAGGCCGGGTGGTCTCACAAACGGAATTGATCGAACATATCTATGACCAAGACTTCGATCGCGATTCCAACACGATCGAAGTGTTTATCGCGCGGTTGCGCAAAAAACTGACGCCTGAATTGATTAAAACGCACCGCGGTCGTGGGTATTCCATGAACGCTCCGGGTGAAAGTGCTTAAAATCTGATGTTTTTTCGTTCCGTTAGCTTTCGTCTGATCATTTTATCCTTTGCATGGATTGCGATTACGTTGGTGGCTGGCGGCGAAGTGCTGAACCGACATTTTCGCACACACGTGCAAAACTCCTTCGATATTGGGTTGCGCCGCCATGTTCAGGAAGTTCTGTCTTATGCCGAAGCCGTTGATGGCAAGCTCAACCTAACGCACCGCCCGACAGACCCATCCTTTACGCGCCCGTTATCGGGCTGGTATTGGGAAGTGGTGCAAAATGGCAAGGTCATTGATCGTTCTCAATCGGAATGGGATTCGACCTTAGCCCTGCCAACGGATGCGCCAAATAGGGGTGAGACAAAGGGCTTTTTCATTGATGGCCCCCGCAATGAGCGTTTGCGCGTGGTCGGACAAACGGTGGCTCTTCCCGGCCTCAAACATGACATTACGGTTTATTTCACAGGCCCAGCCGAAGAAATTGAATATGCCATTGAAGAATTTCGCGAAGCCCTTGTTAGTTCTTTGATGCTTTTGGGCTTGGGCTTGACCTTTGCTGTGATTTTGCAGGTGATTTTGGGTTTGAAGCCTTTGAAAATTCTGCGCCAACGCCTCGCCGCCATTCATAATGGTGAAGCACAACGTATGACCGGGCGTTATCCCAGCGAAGTCGAACCTCTTGTCGCGGATTTGAACGAATTGCTGGATCACAATACCAAGGTGATTGAACGCGCACGTACCCACGCGGGCAATTTGGCCCATGCGTTGAAAACACCCTTAGCCGTCCTCAGCAACGAAGCCGACTCTCTTAATGATGCCAGAGGTCACACCTTGGCGGAACAGGTCACCATCATGAACGATTTGGTGACCCGACATCTGGCGCGTGCGCGGGCTGCGGGTGGTTTGGGCGCGCCGGGCTTGAAAGCCGATATCGGTGATATTACGGCGGGCCTGAAACGCACATTGCAACGCATCTATGCTCACCGAGGCCCAGGTGATGGTGACGGTGTCAGTATTTCATTGGTTAATGTGCGCGGTCATTATGTGGTTGGCGACCGTCAAGATATCGAAGAAATGCTGGGCAACCTCATGGATAACGCCTGCAAATGGTCCGCTGGACGTGTGCGGGTCAGTGTGGAACTTAAAGGGAAAGATACCGTGATTACCGTTGATGATGACGGCCCCGGCGTTCCCCAAGACAAATGGGCAGACGTGCTTGCGCGCGGAAAACGCTTAGATGAAGCCACGCCAGGCAGTGGTTTGGGCTTGAACATTGTTCATGATTTGGCCGAAATGTATTTGGGCTCAATCGAATTGGCGGCCTCTGATTTGGGTGGGTTGCGGGTTATGCTCACGCTACCGGCTCCATAATCGCTCTTGCCTTTTGGCCGAGAATTCCGCATAAAACCGCCAGCAATATAACATCACAGGGACAACAGGCTTAAGGCCTGCAAAAAGGAGTCACCCCCATGAGCAACTTCAAAACCATTGACGATTTGGATGTATCTGGCAAACGCGTGTTGTTGCGTGCCGATTTGAATGTACCGATGCAAGACGGCAAGCCGTCCGATACCACACGTATCGACCGCACGGTGCCCACCATCCAACAGCTTACAGAACGTGGCGCTAAGGTCATTATCTTGTCGCACTTCGGTCGTCCAAAGGGCCAAGTGGTCCCTGAAATGACCTTGAAACCCGTTGCCGATGCCATGAGTTCCGCATTGGGCCGTGACATTGCATTTGCGACCGACACCATTGGTGATAGCGCGAAGGCAACAGTCGCAGCCATGAACGACGGCGACGTTGCAATGTTGGAAAACGTTCGTTTCCACGCCGAAGAAACCGATAACGATGATGATTTTGCAAGCGAATTGGCAAGCCTTGGCGATTTCTTCGTCAATGATGCGTTCTCAACCGCACACCGTGCTCATGCCTCTACCGAAGCCTTGGCACGTAAATTACCAGCTGCTGCGGGTCGCTTGATGCAAGCCGAACTCGAAGCTTTGGGCGCTGCTCTGGGGACACCTGTTAAGCCTGTGGCTGCCGTTGTTGGCGGCGCAAAGGTTTCCACGAAGATGGAAGTTCTGGGCAACTTGTCGAAAAAAGTCGACATGATCATCATCGGTGGCGGCATGGCCAACACCTTCTTGTTTGCTCAAGGCCACGATGTGGGTAGCTCACTTTGTGAAAAAGACATGGCGGAGGAAGCTCTGGCCATTATCGCTTCTGCTGCTGAAAGCGGTTGTGAAGTTGTTCTTCCCATCGATGTTGTTGTCGCTGCTGAATTTGCGGCAAATGCGGCGAACGAAGCCGTAAGTGTTGATGCAATTCCATCCGATAAAATGGCTTTGGACATTGGTCCTGCTTCTATTGCAGACGTCGAAGCGCGTCTGGCAAAATGTAAAACCTTGGTTTGGAACGGTCCTTTCGGCGCGTTTGAAATCGAACCGTTTGATATCGGCACCAACTCAGCGGCTCAAGCGGCTGCACGTTTGACCAAAGCGGGTCAATTGACATCCGTTGCCGGCGGTGGCGACACCGTTGCGGCTTTGGTCCAAGCGGGTGCAGCGGACGACTTTAGCTATATTTCTACGGCTGGCGGTGCCTTCCTAGAATGGATCGAAGGCAAGGAATTGCCGGGCGTTGCTGCTCTCGAAAGCTAAGTCTTTACCGACCAGTTTAAATAAAAAGCGTCCCCAATCAGTCGGTTGGGGGCGCTTTTGTTTACCTAAACTTTACTTTTTTATGGGTTTGTGCTATAAAATGGTCATAAGTTCTTGAGAATTGAGAACTATACACCGAGAACAGTGCATAAGCGCGGTTCCTAGAAAAGGATACCTGTTATGTCCGTAAATTTAGCTGCTGGGTCAGCACATAACGTACAACAGTCTCTAGCCACGGTTCGCCAGAATATTTCGGCGGATCAAGTTGCGGCTGCCGCTGTGGTTGAAGCGGGAAATCAGGCGTCTAAAATTTCTGTTCAAGCGGCCTCCGAACCAAAAGAGTCTGCGCCTGTATCAGAAACACGTGGGTCAAACGTGGACGTCCAGATTTAGACGATCAAACTTGAACCATCTAAAAACCAAGCTTTAGAGCTTGGTTTTTTTTGGTTTTAAGTTTGTGTCCTAAAAACTTCATATTTTGACTCTTATTTAATAATTTTATGTCAAACTCCGGCTTATGGCTGATATGACAAAAATTTCAACGCCCGTTGTTACATCTTCTGTGCAAGGGAGCACAAAGTCCGCCGCCCCAAAGGGCTATGCACAGGCGGGGGATGTTTCGCGTCGTGCGAATGTGTTGAACGAAGAAGATTCCCCGCAAAATCAAGCTTCGCTCAAGCGCCTTCAGCGTGCGCTGGATTCTGATCAACCGTTGCGTGGTGATGTGCCTACGGGTTATTATCTCAACATATCGGTTTGAATCCACAGTTTAGAGGCATCCATGGCTAAGCATTCAGATATTGCGGTTAATCTTTTGCGAAATGCAGCGACATTTTTTCGAGACCTCGGGGCGCAAAACCCGGATTTAGCCGAACAAATGGAATCCAATGCCCAGACCTATGACGCGGTAGCCGATTTGATGGAACAAGACCCGCACGGTGAAATGCCTTTGCAATCAGATGCTCTTGATCACCCACAAGGCTCAGCTTGACGTTAGCTCACCGTCTTTAAAACCTGTTATCTTCATATCCACGATAGCCCCTTGAGCGGCCTGTTTTAAAAAGCGCACGGCGGCAAAGCTTTCGGTGCGCCCAAACCCATCTTTTTCGACCAACACAGGCTGAACGGTGCCAACCAGACTTTTAAGGTGTCGGTCAAGATTAGCTTCCCCCAACTGTCGAAGAACTTTGGCCCGTTCTTTAATCACATTCCCGGGAACTTGCGGCATACGTTCGGCGGGTGTACCTGGGCGGCTTGAATAGGGAAAGACGTGTAGATACTGAAAGCCCCAGTCTTGTATGTTTTTGGCTGTGGTTTCAAACATCTCGTCAGTTTCGGTGGGGAATCCGGCAATCAGGTCAGCGCCAAAGACAATACCAGGTCGAGCCCGTTTGGCGCGTTGGACCAAACGGGCAATGTCGGCTGTGCGGTGGCGACGTTTCATGCGTGCGAGAACCATGTCGTCGGCGGCCTGAAGGCTAAGGTGCAGGTGCGCCATCAAACGCGGTTCGCCCGCCAGAAGTTCAAAAAAAGCATCGTCTAAGCGTGCGGGGTCCAACGAACTGAGGCGCAGGCGCTCAAGCTCAGGTACAGCGTCGAGAAGGGTGCGAATGACCAGAGCCAAGCCCGTGCCGTTCTCATCGCAAAGGCCTAGATCTTGTCCATAAGCGGCGATATCGACACCCGTTAAGACCACTTCCTTGTGACCTGTGGCGACCAGTTTTTTGACTTGGGCGGTGATTTGGTCAAGGGGGGCGGCCCGGTTAGGTCCGCGGGCGGCGGGAATGATGCAAAAGGTGCAAGTGTTATCACAGCCTTGCTGGACCATGACAAAGGCGCGGGTGCGACCGTCTAGGCCATGAACCAAATGCCCTGCGGTTTCTCGGATTTGGCTGATGTCGGTGACGAGAATAGCATCATCACCCACTAAAGTTTCAATGTTGAGCTTTTCATGATTGCCGACCACGCGGTCAACCTCAGTCATATCTGCAAATTTAGCCGGGTCAAGCTGAGCCGCGCATCCTGTCACGATGATGCGGGCATTTGGGCGTTCCCGACGCAAGCGGCGGATGGTTTGACGGGCTTGGCGTTCGGCCTCGGCGGTCACCGCACAGGTGTTGATAATCACAGCATCTTCGATGCCCGCTTTGGAAAGTTCATCGCGCATGACTTCGCTTTCCAGCGTGTTCAAGCGACAGCCCAACGTGACAATTTCAGAAGATGGGGTGGTCATTTGTCCTGCCCATACAAAGACAGGTCAAGGGTGCCAGAAAAACTGGTGGCAACAGGGCCTGTCATCAGGACGTTGTTATCGGCCATCCATTCAATGGTCAGCGTACCACCGTCAAGCACCACTTCGGCTTTACGGGCGGTAAGACCCCTGCGGGCGGTGGCGACAAGCGCTGCACAGGCGCCGGAACCGCAAGCCTGAGTAATTCCAGCACCACGTTCCCAAACCCGCATGCGGATGCGATCGCGTGAAAGAATTTGCACGGCCTCAACATTGGTGCGTTCGGGAAAGAGGCTGTGTGTTTCGATCTGGGGGCCAAAGGTTGAAAGGTCAACAGTTTGGGCATTTTCGACGATGAAAACCACATGAGGATTGCCCATGTTGACCCCTACACCATCGCTTAAAGGTCCCGCCGTTACATCAAGATGATCTGTGTTGCAGGCCTTGGCGAGGGGAAGATCGCGCCAATCGGACCGTGCAGGTCCCATGTCGACGCTGTACAAGCCATCGCCGATGTTTTCACAATCGAGCAAGCCTGCACGGGTCTGGATAAGGGCGTGACTTTGGGCTAATTCGGCCATGACGAGAGACGCAACGCACCGCGTGGCATTGCCGCAAGCCTCAGACTCGCCACCATCTGGGTTGTAGATGCGCATGAAAACATCAGCACTTGAATCGGTGGGGCGTTCAAGGACGATAAACTGATCACAGCCAACGCCCGTGTGGCGGTCGGAAATCGCGCGCACGACCTCGCCAGAAAGACTAAAACGTCTGTCCCGGTCATCGATAATGACGAAATCGTTGCCGAGTCCGTGCATTTTTATGAAGTCTAGCGTGCTCATAAAGCGATATATGGGGGGGAATCGGCAAAAAGTCTAGTCCCAACAGCCGGGATCGTTACTTCGCGTCGCTTGAAGGATGTTCAACGGCTAAGGCTTCGATGAGTTCAAAAACATTTCGTTTGGTCGCAATATCTTCAATCTGATGATAAGCATTTAACAAACGAATTTGTTCTTGTTTCACATGTGTCGTTGGAACCAGTTGGGGATCGTGTTGATTATAAAAGTAATTAAGATCAATATCGGTAACTTGGCATATTTTGATCAAGTGCGAGGCATAAACACGTTGATCATGGCGTTCAAGCCGGCCTGTTGTTCCCGCAGCAAATCCAGCAGCGCGGTCTAGGTCAGCTGCTGAAAGTTCAAAAACCTGACGTAAGAGCAAAATGCGATATGGAATGATATCGTCACAATCGTCTCCATGATCTGCTGAATGTTGAGAATCCGTCATCGTGCAGCTTCCCTTATATCAGACGATGAAGAACCGCTGACATGACCTAAGTTGTGTTTTAATGTTGTTACACTATATAGGACACGCACGTGTCAGTATAGCATGAATTTTATCACACCAATGACGAGAAATGAAGGGTAAGTGAAGGGTGCGGCAAGATTGCGACAGGCGCATACCTAAGTTGATTTAGTCTTTAAGGGACTGGCTATTTTGATCGGCGATGGATTTGACCAATTGAAAGACACGGCTTCGCACAGAGGGGCTGATGATGCGAAAATAGTTGTGGATCAATTTGATGGATTCGGGCTGAACCATAGG
>Ga0316189_10002490_pt1 | contig 18027 bp, 19 predicted proteins | sample LowCovwburrow_MG_FD_204930 | JGI IMG/M metagenome (GOLD analysis project Ga0316189, IMG submission 204930) | Coastal sediment microbial communities from Maine, United States - Lowes Cove worm burrow | ecosystem: Environmental > Aquatic > Marine > Coastal > Sediment | place: USA: Maine...
CCACGACGGCGAAAGCTTCATTAATCTCAAACAGATCGACTGAATCTTTGTTCCACTTAACTTTTTCTAAGAGCGATCTGATAGCACCGATAGGAGCTAGCGTAAACTCTTTCGGCTCCTGTGAGTGGGAGGCGTGACCCACTATCTTCGCCAGTGGGGTTAAACCTCTAATTTCCGCTTCAGACTGTCTCATCAATACCGTCGCCGCAGCGCCGTCTGAAATTGAACTGGCATTGGCAGCAGTAACAGTGCCCTCTTTCTTGAAGGCAGGGCGTAATTGAGGAATCTTGTCGAATTTTGCTTTCAGTGGTTGCTCATCGGTATCTATTCGCACTTCCTTGTTTCTCTCCATGAATTCAACAGGCGCTATTTCGCCATCGAAGGCTCCATCGGCGATGGCTTGCTGCGCCCATTTTAGGGAAGTGATGGCAAAATCGTCCTGGGCTGCACGGCTGAAAGAGTATTTTTCCGCGCAGCTTTCGGCATAAACGCCCATCGCCTCACCCTCATAGGCATCCTCTAATCCATCGAATGCCATATGGTCTAACAACTGTCCATGGCCGAAGCGATATCCAGCCCGCGCCTTGGATAACATATACGGCGCATTACTCATGCTTTCCATACCACCCGCCACGACTACTCTATTGCTACCGGCCAGCAACTGATCGTGGGCCAGCATAATAGTTTTCATGCCGGAGCCACAGACTTTATTGACCGTAGTGCAACCGGCAGATTTAGGAATCCCGGCGCCTAGTGAAGCCTGCCGAGCAGGTGCCTGACCCAGACCCGCTGGCAGCACGCAGCCCATTAAGACCTCGTCGATATCGCCGGCCTGTACGCCGGCCTTTTCGACGGCCGCCTTGATTGCCACTGAGCCAAGCGTGGTTGCGCTTACTGATGACAGATCACCCATGAAACCTCCCATCGGTGTCCGTGATGCCGCGACGATCACGACCGGGTCATCAATACTACTGTTATTACTCATGGTGTTGCTCCCATTTCGATTGAAAGGTCATGGGGACTCAAAGTTAAATAGCTTAAAGGTTTGGGAAGAGCTAATTGACGTTTAGCTATTAGACTGCTAGCGGTCTTCCCTGGATCCGACGCACATTCTGCCTAAGTTTATAAGTTGTCAGTGTCCCGACTTTCTACCTCACTGACGACAAAGGCACTGGGACGCAATCTAAGTTTTATTTGACCACCATTAAGACCAAGACTGATGGCCGGTGATAGAACATCAAACGACAGTCGCTCCAACAACTCATTTTCATATAGCGTCAACGCGACCGGCAGACCAGTTTTCGGATCGATATCATCCAACCACTCGCCCGGTTTGCCGGTGGCCACCAGCACAGGGAGTTTGCCTTTATCCTTGAATAATGACGCATAGTCTTCAATAACCTTTTTGATTTCTTTATCCAGGTTTTTATATTTACCTTTGTGAATCCGTTTACGGATCTTTTTCACTTTGGCATCAGAGAGGGATTTCTTCTTTGGAGCCCCAGCTTTTAGAGGCCGGCGGGTAAAATCTATAATAGTGGCCTTGGTGATTATAAGTTTCAGTTTCTTCCATATAGCCTTATCGATATCCAGTTCAATTGCCGCATCAACAAAAGCTAGCCAGTAATACCACATGGGAGTTGCATCCATTTCCCTAGGAGAAAGCTTGCCATTGGCGAATAACTCAAAGCATGTCTGGAGTTTTTTGTAATCGATCTTTTTACCGAAATGCTTCTTAATGACATCGAGCTGGACGCCAGAAATCTTCGTAACTTCGCTCTTCACTTTACCAATATTTTTCTTGAACTCATTTTTTTGCTTTTTAGCCTCCTTTTTCTTACCTTTACCTTCAGCATACTTTGACGACCAGTAAGGCGCTCCAAGCTCGGTCATAATTTTCATTACGGCATCCTGCCGTTCTTTCTTCTCTGTGGCTGAAAGCCTCGGCATTACACTCCCATACTTTCCTGGCATCGTGTTGTTGTCGAAATCTTCCCAGAACTTTGTACATGCTTTAGACATCACATTGTCTCCTTATTGATTTGTGACTAAATAGAAGTGAGGAACCTGTTTATTCTCTCTCAATACGAATGAGCTACAACTTTAGCAAGACCTGGAATTAAGAAGGATCAAAGGGGTTAGAGTGAACTTCCCCAGTAAAAAAAATACAGTACTGTATTTTTACTCTGACCCTATTTATTCGTTCACTTAGTTGATCCTATTTCTGTTTGCGGGGCATCAGGATTGCGCACAAACAAGTCACACAATGGTGAGTTGATGTAGTAGTTAGTACGCCCTACTTTTTGCTTCTCCAAGAAACCCTTCTGGGCTAATTGATCCAAATATTTGGTTGCTGTTAAACGGGTAACGTCGAGGTCTTTCATCACGAATTCTATTTTCGTATAGGGGTGACGAAAAATATTATTGAGAAGTTCTTGTCGATATATTTTAGGTAGCTCAGCACGCATTCTATGTTTAGAATTGCTTATCAACCCTTTCGTCTGATTGATTAAGAATATGGTTTGCCTAGCTGTTTGCTCGACTCCCTCGAGTAGAAAAAGCAGCCAGGGCTCCCATTCATTCTCATCTCTAACAGCTTGTAAAAGCTGATAGTAGCGAGCTTTATTTCTGATAGTGTGCCGGCTCAAGTATAAAACAGGAAGATCCAACAACCCCTGTGTGATCATGTAGAGAATATTCAGAATTCGCCCTGTTCGACCGTTGCCATCGTAAAAGGGGTGGATGCTTTCGAATTGAAAATGGATGATTGCCATTTTCACCAATGGGTCATTGTCTGATAGTCCACTGTCGTTTATATATTCAGTCAAGTTCGCCATGAGCGATTGAATCTGTCCGGGATCCTGAGGAGGTGTATAAACTACTTCACCAGTTTGCTGATTCTTTAGTGTGGTACCAGACTGCCGCCTCAATCCAGCATTGTTCCTCTCAAGGGTCTGCTGTATATCAAGAATGTCTTGTAGTCGAATGAGCCTTGATGCGCGTATGTTCCTGAAAGCCGCCTGCAGTGCCACTGCGTAGTTCTGAACTTCTTTCGCTGCCGGATTAAGGGCGCTTGCTTCTAACCCAGCCTTGAACAGCTCATCATGGGTAGTGATAATGTTTTCAATTTCAGACGAGTCTTTTGCTTCCTGCATAGTCAGGGTATTGATCAGAATCGCTTCATTGGGAATCGAAGCAGACACGCCTTTAAGCTCAGCCAGATAACGGTGGGCAGATGCAGCCTTCTTGAGGACAGCTCTTGTTTCAAGCGCTGTTTCTTCAGGTAGTGGCAAATTTGTAGGTTCAAAAACCATAAATCCAGCATCCCTCTGTATTTACCCGCAAATTCTATGGGTTATTAATATATACGTAATAGCATAAAAGTATACATGTTTGTTTTTACATGTATATATTTTTGCAATACTTATACATATATATGCGGAAGCGTATAGAAATCGCCGTTTTCTATCGCATATTCGGCAGTTGAGGCTGTAGGGAGATAGCATGATTGAGTAGTAATCCTGACGAACCCAGTCATTTAGAAAATCAGGGGACAGACCACGTTTTATAGGTTTGGAGGGTTCTGATGGTCAAAGGCGAGTTGATCTTTAAACGTGGTCTGTCCCCTTATACCTTCCCTTATACCTTAGGAAAAGACAGCGGAAATATAAAACGCTAATTCCTCTGCTTTTTCGGCTTGGCGCGCCAACTTATCAATACCCCTCATTACATTAACCCCTCCAACTTCGCATGGTCTAATTCATCCACGCGTTCATTTATCAATAACTCTAAACACTTTTCGTCATATTGGTTCAAGTCAAGGTATCTGCAGCGAACATAACTAACGTCATTGGATTTTTCGTATACGACGCCAAGTATCTGTGTTCGCGTTAAGACTAGCGATCCATCCGGCAACTGTAACTGACAGTCTGCTATTGAATTCGAGCGCCCTGCTTTCGCTTCAAAATCATCCTCAAATTTGATCTTTGCACCAGTTGCAGAAATATCCACAACCTCGCCTTGAAGTTGTATCGCGTCTTCCGTGAAGAACGATACCTGAATGTCTTGCCAGTCATCAAGGTCAATCCGGACCGAATCCCTGTATTGCGAGAAGCGAATCAAATTCGGGTACGTGAACTGGTAGTAAGGCGTTTCGCCGGGTGAATCTTTGTCGTCACCTTGCTCGATTAATCTGGTTTTGAAAGTGTAAGACATGCCACCTCTATGAGCTCGAAAGAAATGAGTGCCTATCGCCAGCTTTGCCCCCTGACTATCTACAGTCATCTCTCTTGCGCCAGCATTTAAGCCGACTAATTTGACGGGCAAAGTGGTAAGGCGCTTTTTCGGTATCGACAAACAGCTGAGGCCCCATTTCTGGTTCAGCACTGCCACCATGACTTCGAGAATTTCTTCGAAGTCTATTATGTCACTATAAATCTCAGCATCCAATTTAGTCATTTAATCCTTCGCTTAACCTGATTGATCTTGCACCACCTTCGTGGACATTTGACTCCAAATTAACTCAATTCCAAGGCTACTTTCGGCCAATAGCAAGCACCCGAGGCCACTATAAATTTACCCTGAACCCAGCACCCTAGTTTGAAAGTAATTCCTTGAACTCATCTGGACTAGGGCTTGATAGGAATTGTGGCAAGTCATCATTTATTTGAAACCAGGTACATTTTGATTCCGTATTTACATGTGCCAAAGGGCGTAATATTTCATCGGTGGTTAAAGTAGCAACAACTATGTTTGCCCTTCCCAAAGATGACAGGGAATTGTACAAGCGCGTGCCACACTTGGAGCAAAAACACCTATCTGCGTTCAGGTTTTCGACATGGTAGCTCTTTAGCAGTTCCTTACCTTCAGTAATCGTAAGATTAGCAAGTGGAATAAATAGAAGGGTCGTGAAAGCCGCGCCGTGGGCCTTACTACAGAAGCCACAGTGACAGTTCACCACAGCTTTGAGATCGCTTTCTATTTCATACTTTATTGATCCGCAAAGGCAACTACCTTGATGCATGTTATTCTCCAAAAGTATTGCAATGTTTGTATATTGAAATCCCTAGCTATCCTAATTCTATAATCTGCAGTCAAATTTGCAGGTCGTTATTCCATCTAGTCCGCAGAATCCCACTTCTAAAACTTCTCGAGTCGCCAATTGAAGACGTTCTAAAAGAAAGACTTTCCCGTGTCGGGGTATTTTACCGTGAAATCGAAATACGTGGGTTTCATGAGTTCAAGCTACCACGCACTGCAGGACTGTCAATCGGGTTTTACACTTATTCGTAAAATCAGGGGACAGACCACGTTTTATAGGTTTGGAGGATTCTGATGGCCAAAGGCGAGTTGATCTTTAAACGTGGTCTGAGTCGTAGAATAGGACACCCACAAATTAAAATCAGGGGGCAGACCACCTTTTCTCTCAGTCCAACGGCCCAAGCGGCGAGTCTTCGCAGCCCGGACGTTGAATCGTCCACATCGCATGTCCAATCTTCCATTCGTCATCAACCTTCATCAGGTTGAGTACGTCGATGCCGCAGTGGGAGAATTCGCCGTCGATATGAAAATCGTAGGGAGCCCAAAAAACAGCGAGCACATCCGATATAAGCACCTGCTCGTCCCAATAGCGCTCAGTGAGCTGGGTATCGGCACTAAAATTACCCTCACCGAACCAGTCCCTTTTCACGAACTCGTACTCTCCTGCCGCTTCCTCTCTGATGTTAAAAATCTGCGCACCCTCAATCTCAAGGCCTGCGAGCAACTCACTATTCCCCGTATTTATGCTTTCAAAAAAGTCGTCTATCACCTGCTTCACCGCGGCATACTCTGGATGAGATTGCTGGGCATTACTCGCTATAGACGTGATCAGAAACAGGGAGGTGCCGATAATTTTACTAATGCTTTTCAAAGTAGTTTTATAGCCCTTCATTTCGAGACCTCATGTTATTTGTTAGAACAGAGATCAAAAGGCAGAGACTACTTCGACCCAAAGATCCTGCTGGAAATGCAATTACTCCAGCACCATTTATTCTATTAAATGATGTGAAACTCAATCGGATAAACCAATACCAACCCGAGCGAACTAGATCGACCAAGAGTATTGAATATCACCGTGAGTGTATAGTCGCCAGCCGCGTTACTCGAATCAAAGGTAACGGTGAACATATTCGCCTGCGCATCGTAATTCAGTGTGCCGCTGAATGATTTGTCGACACCTATCCACTGATTGGCCTGTTCACCCAATTCGAAAGGGAATGAACTTGGCCCTGAGAATGAAGCACTTCCCGCTCCCGACACGATCACTCTTTCCTCCTCTCTTCGCTCACGAATAGAGTCAAGACTAAATCCAAGGTCGAATCGCGAAGTATCGGCTCTCGATCCAATGTCATATCGCAGACCAGTATCAACCTCACCTTCAGCTATGGTCAGGTTTTCCATATCGTAGCTAACGAAGTCTATGGATGGATCGTTGGTCAATACGCTTTGCTTAACGGTTTCACAGTTTTCAGGAATAGCGAGTAGCTCAGCTCCACTGATGAGAGCCCAATAGTGTCCGTCCTCGCCCCTGTCATCCAGAACAAACTTCGCAGCGTAGGAGACACCATTGTAGGTCAGGCAAGGCTCATTCAGGGTGTTGCTGGCTAGTTCGAAATAGCGATCAGATTCAGTAACCACAGCTTGCTGGGCCGAAGCCATGGCAAAAGACAGAATAACGGGGACTAATAATGTTCTGCTTGTTTTCATGAATAGAGTGATGATTGAGCGAATCTACAAAGCCCAGTATGCGAGAAAGTACAAACAGGGCCTAGCATAACAAACCATGCTGAAGCACTCTAAGCCCAGCGCAAATAAAGCTCACCGTCGCCCACTAAATAACGAACCACATCCAGCAAATCGATAACCAGCGATAGCCCAGCAATAACTAAATAAAAATGAACATACTTGCCAAACGCTGTACTCATGCCCAGCTGCTTGCGTCGCATAAGCACATACACAAACGCCGGTGTCCAGGCGACGAGATGCGCCATGCCCAATAAGCGCACATAGCCGAACGTGTTATACATCCAGTCCATCAGAATCGCTGCAACCACAAACGACACAATGATCGCCACGCACTCGCTACGTAGCTTCCAGGCGTTGTTCTCCTTGGTTGGAGCAAAGGGGATGGCCCCTATATTGGCGATCACCAACAGCATCACCCAGGCTTGCAGCCACAGCGGTTCGCTAAATATGGCCTCATTCAACGTTGCGGGGATAGCTAACTCTTCCATCGTGTACTCCTTTGTTAGTTAGAATTTAAGCGACGATTGGGCTTAGGAGAAACCTACAGTACTGCAGATTTCTCCCTAGCCCAATGGTTTTTATTGATAAGTTCCGCGCAAGCTACTAACTTAAGCCTCATATTCCGAGAACACGGTGAGACATAATGAAAACCAAGCTACTCATATTTAGTTCAATCCTGTTTGCCCCCATTAGCCTATCCCTCGCCCAGACGGCTGACGACTACGCGGCGCCCAGAACGGAATGGGGCCAGCCCGATCTGCAAGGCGTCTGGAATTTCAATTCCAGCACACCGATGCAGCGGCCCGAGCGCTTCGGCACGCAGGAATTTCTAACACCAGCAGAGGTAGAGCAGGACCGTGTACGTCAGGAAGAACGACGTATCGCCGCCGATGCGGCGGAAGCTGAGTTGGTACTGAATCCTCAAGCCCCAGCCGCGGGTGATAACCCCGGAGGCTATAACAATTTCTGGTACGAGTCTGCGAGCATCGGCGAAAACGTTCGCACGTCGCTCATCGTCTATCCGACAAACGGCCGCTATCCTGAAAGAGTTGAGGGCGTTGCAGTGCATACCGCAAATCTCGGCCCCGATGTAGAGGGTGATAGGCCGGTGCTTGCCGTTTTCGGTGGCATTGGCAAGGACGGACCGGAAGACCGAGGCCTATCGGAGCGCTGCTTGATAGGCTTCAATGCTGGGCCTCCATTTACCGGTGGCGGTTACAACGCGAATGTGCAAATTTTTCAGAACCGGGACCATGCGGTAATTATGACCGAGATGGTTCACGACGCGCGTATCGTTCCATTGGATGACCGTGGTGAACTCGATAATGATATTCGCCAATGGTCGGGTGATTCTCGAGGGTACTGGGACGGTGATTCGCTAGTGGTAATCACCAGAAATTTCACCGACCTCACCCCTAGCTTTAACCGCTTTGGCAACGCCAAAGATAAGATGCTCACCGAGCGATTCACTAGAACTGACCAATTCACTATTGAGTACGAATGGACGCTAGAGGATCCTTCCACGTTTACCGATAAGATTGTTGCGACGATGCCAATGACCAAAGTGGCAGGCATCTTATATGAGTATGGCTGCCATGAAGGCAATTACGGCATGCAAAATATTCTTCGGGGTGAGCGCATGAAGGAGCGTCGTGAAGCTGCTGGCGAGAGTGGGAATTAATAATAAACACTGATGAAGAGAAATCGGCGCGGCGCTCTAACTTAGCGGATCAGCAATAGGGGCTGAGCAAAAGACCCTGCTGTATTTTAACCGGGACTCCATTTTCCTAAGGAGTGGCTTATGGCTGATTCTCTGCCTCAATCGCTCGCTCTTTTCGATCCTTCTCTTCCTCAATGGCAGACTCGATAACCTCCAACACACCCTCCACGTCCGCGGCCTGCGTGTTCTCCGCAAACAAGCCAGTAAGCTTGGAGTCCGGCCGTAAGTCGCCATCCTCGTACAGCTTCCAGATTTCCTTCGCGTATTTGGTTTGCAATAGCTCTGGAGCGAATTGGCCGTAGTAGCTGCTTATTTTGTTCACGTCGCGCTCTAACATAGCCTCGGCGTTGTTGTTGGCTGCGGCATCGACCGCCTGAGGTAGGTCGATGATTACGGGGCCGTGCTCGTCTACCAATATATTGAATTCGGACAAGTCGCCGTGGACTAAGCCGGCGCAGAGCATTTGAACAACGAAACCCATGACTGCTGCATGGCCCTCGATGGCCTCTTCCGCCGACATCGATACCTCGCTAAGGCGCGGCGCCACGAGACCCTCATGGTCGGTGACCAGCTCCATCAACAACACACCATCGATACAGGTATAAGGCTGAGGAACCCGCACGCCGGCATCGGCGAGTTTGCGCAGCGCATCAACCTCGGCGTTGTGCCAAGTCTGCTCCTGCTGCTCGCGGCCAAACTTGGAGCCTTTATCCATAGCACGGCTGCGGCGGCTATTGCGTGACTTTCGACCTTCTCGATACAGCACCGCCTGCTTGAAGCCGCGTTTAGCTGCCTCTTTGTAGACCTTCGCGCAGCGGATCTCAGAGCCGCAGCGGACCACATAGACATCCGCCTCTTTACCGCTCATCAGCCTGCTGATGACCTCATCAATTAGGCCTTCATCGATGAGAGGCTGGATACGTTTCGGGATTTTCATGGCGTCTTTTTACAGCACTTGAATTAGGGAAGCTAGAGTAAGCTTGAATTATTGTTAATCCAAGGAGTCGAGAACATTGATCCAGAGTAATCTGAGCCTTAGAAATAGTTGGGAACAGAGTAAAAATCCAGTAATGTAATAACCAAGTTCTATTGTGTAACTTCACTCTACATGGGAATTCTCTTGGAATATTTCACACCACTTAGCGCGGCCCTAGGCGGGCTTCTAATTGGTCTAGCAGCAACACTAATGCTCTGGACCAACGGCAGAATCACGGGCATCAGCGGCATTGTCAGTGGCGTTCTGATTCCAAGCAAGACCGACACAGCCTGGAGAAGCTATTTCCTGGCAGGTCTTGTCTTAGGGCCCATTGCCTATACTACCGTAAGCGGCCAAGGACTGACCATCGTCACGCAGGCCTCGCCGCTGCTGTCGGTCGTTGCCGGCCTCGCCGTTGGTGTTGGCACTAGGCTGGGCAGTGGTTGCACCAGTGGGCACGGCATCTGCGGCATCGCTCGATTCTCAAAAAGATCGTTTCTGGCTACGGCGGTATTTATGCTCACTGCCATGATTACCGTCTATATAACGCGACACTTAGTGGGAGGGCCCTAGGTGGAAGACGCGAATAGCACAAGAAGTAGCGAAATCAACGTGAGGGGACTCACTTGGGTGTTCCTATCAGGCCTCTTATTCGGCCTCGGCCTAACAATTTCAGGCATGATAAACCCAGCCAAAGTAATCGGGTTTCTGGATGTGGCCGGCAATTGGGATCCAAGTCTGGCCTTGGTAATGGCATCTGGTCTGGCTGTCACCGTTCCAGCCTTTCACTTTATTCTTAAGCAGCAACGGCCGCTATTCGAAGCGAAGTTTTTCCTCCCTGGAAAAGCAGATATCGACCCACAGCTTATTGGCGGCGCGGTGCTATTTGGCGTCGGCTGGGGACTGGCTGGACTCTGTCCCGGCCCAGCCCTAGCCGGGATTACCTCACTCGATAGCTCGGTGCTGAGCTTCGTCGCAGCAATGTTCGCTGGCATGTTGCTGCATTACTTCTTGCTGGAGCCTCGCGACTAGGCTTCATCACCCACATGCACAGTCAACACATCGCAAGTAGCACCGTGTAGCAATTTATTTGCTGTAGACCCGAGCATTAGCTTCCAGCCGGAATTACCGTGACTGCCAATAACTATGGCATCCGCTTTTTCATTCTTGGCCAGATTGCGGATTTCCGGCGCAGGCGAACCGAGCACAGCGTGTGCGTTGGCACTATCAATGCCATGCTTACTACCCAATTCTTCCAGTCTGGTTGCCGCGTTATCAAGTATTTGTTGCTGCAGGTTGATTGGGTCTACGGCATAACTTTCCATACCCCATACCGCAGGAACCGGCTCAACCACATGAGTCAGAACTAGTTTCCCTGCTTGAGACCCTACCAATTCAAGTGCCCTGCTCAGCACTTTATCCGTCTCGTCTGATAAATCGACTGCAACTATTACTTTGTTATACATGCCACTCTCCTTAGTCTGCTATTAAATCACTCAAATATTTCAGATCGCTATTCGCTGTTGCTGCATGCCGGTGAAGAGGAGGATACATATTTACCGATCATTTCAGTACGCTCCCTTATAAATCTTACTCTATACTTTCAGACTACCTCAAGCTTATGGAGTCATATTGACTGAGATCAAATTACTAGAGTCACACAAAACATAATCTGTTCCGTGCCGAAGCCTGATCTCACGAGGTGCTAACGCCAACTCTCCGAATGCGTTACATTAGTACTATGTGAACATCTTTAGCTAGTTATTTGCAGCACTACCAATACTCTATGGAACCGAGACGGCAGGCTTAAACAATTTGCACCCTATAAACTTCATCTTTGGCCTAGGCATATTCCTCTTCGGAATGTCTCAACTCGAGTACGGCACTAGCAAACTCGGCGAAACCAGGCTCCGCCATTGGCTACGCTCAAGTACCAACACACCGCTCGCCAGCATTACTACAGGTACGGTTACAACCGCCCTGCTGCAAAGCAGCTCGATGGTTAGTCTGCTGGTGATGGCATTTGCCAGTGCCGGAATTCTGCCTCTGGTTAATGCCATTGGGATAATTGTAGGCGCCAATCTTGGCACTACTGTCACCGGTTGGTTGGTCGCCCTATTTGGTTTCAAACTTGAACTAGCCTCGACCGCATTACCCCTATTTGGAATTGCCGCGTTTACACTGGCAATGGCGAGAAAAAGAACTCAGCTCTACTATGTCGGATCTGCCGTACTTGGCATCGCCCTACTTCTCTTTGGCTTGGGGATAATGAAAACGAGCATGGAGAGCGTCCCAGACCGTTGGGATATTTCATTATTACAGGGGCATATGGCCCTCGTTTATCTGCTGGCTGGGGTCATACTCGCCGCAGTCATTCAATCAAGTTCTGCAGTCATGATAATGGCTCTTGCGGCAATCAATGCTGAATTCATAGATTTACAGGAGGCCGCCGCTCTAGTCATCGGCGCAGACCTGGGCACTACTAGTACGACAATACTGGGTGCCCTAAAAGGGAACACGATTAAGAAGCAACTGGCCTTTGCCCATTTTGTTTTTAATCTCTCGGTTGATCTGACCGCGTTCTTCTTCTTGCTGCCAATTCTACCGTTGTTATTGGGACTGGTTAGTCTTACTGACCCTATCTATTCTCTAGTAGCCTTTCACAGCTTAATAAACATTGCCGGCGTAATCGTCTTCATACCTTTCCTACGGCAATTCACGAAGTGGATCGAGGCCATATTCTCGCGCCACCCGACTCAATCAGGCAATATGCTGGACAGAGTACCCACCAGCGTTGTAGATGCCGCTTTAACAGCACTGCGAACGACCGTACAGAATATGATGCTACAAGCCGTTTGTAATAACCTGCATCTATTCAACATGAAACCGGGGCAGTTAAAAATACTCCACAGCGACCACCCCGAACTTCTGGACATTATCCCTGACCGATCCTTTGACAAAGGCTATGAAGAACTTAAAAACCTAGAGGGAAAGATTTTAAGCTACTCCCTACGCTTACAGGCGCAATCACTAGATGCCCCAGAGGCAGCAGAACTCCAGCGCCTGCTTGCTGTTACGCGCAATATAGTGTTTAGCAACAAGAGTCTGAAAGATATCCGGCAAGACCTGGACGAACTAAAGCACAGCGGCAATGACGCCGTGCTCGGGCTTTATGCTCGACACAAAGAATTCCAGAAAAGCAGTTATGAAAAGATCATCGAATTGCTATTGGGCGACCACTCCAATGAATATATTCTGGAAGAGCTAGGGGACTTACAAGAAATCAATGAGCGTCATGCGGAGAATGCTAACCAAATCGTTCACGCTCACGCGGCCAACGAGGGTGGCGGCACCAGCATCTCTATTCAGTTAAATACCAATTGGGAGATAAAACAGGCGCTAACTACAATGATCGAGGCCATGGGATTTTCACTCGCACCCGACACAGCAAACACCGCTGCAGAACTCATCCCAAGCCTTGTCAAAGGTGCTTGATAGGAGAAGCAAAGCTCTATTTCGAAATAGTTTTCCCAGCATAGTAGCTTTGAATATGCTCCCACGCCTGAGCAGGAGATTCTACATACTGAAATGATTCAAAGTCTCGCTGGTCAATCATTCCCTCCTCGACAAGTTGTTCAAAATTTACAATGCCCTTCCAATATTTTTCACCAAAAAGAAGAACTGGCATCGGCTCTACTTTCTTGGTTTGAATAAGAGTAAGGGTTTCGAATAATTCATCCAAAGTGCCATAGCCCCCAGGAAACACGACGAGTGCTATCGCTCTCATTAGAAAATGCATCTTACGTAGAGCGAAATACTGAAATTGAAAACTAAGCTCCGGTGTAACATAGTCATTCGGGCTTTGCTCTCTAGGTAGCACGATATTGAGACCTATACTTCTGCCTCCAGCGTCGTGCGCGCCTCGGTTAGCGGCCTCCATGATGCCACCACCACTGCCCGTAATGATTACCGGCTGCAGCGCTTCCTCATTTCCCGCAGCGGCAGTAACCAAATAGCCTAGTTCGCGGGCCATCTCGTAGTAATGGGATTTTTCTAGAATTTTCGCGGCGCTATCGACATTCTTCGATAGCCTGACATCAGACGGATTCGCGGCTAGTTTCCGCTTCTCTTCTTCCAGGTTTCTTTCAGCATTGTCCCTATTCGGGATACGGGAGCTACCGAAGACCACCAGGGTCGAGGTGATGCCCGCCTCCTGCTGTAACAGCTCGGGCTTTAACAATTCAAGATGAACACGAATTGGGCGTAGCTCGTCTCGTAGCAGGAATTCACTATCCTTGTAGGCCGGCTTGAATGAAGGTGAGCGAGTTTGCGCAGTGCTAGGAACTAACTCATCGCAGTCAAAGTGCTCCGGGGGACATAGCGATAGCTCACTATCTTTCTGACTTTCTGACATAGAATTATCCAATCCACAAGCAACCGCTGCGGGCTTACTTTTCGATACATAGGCCCACTAATCTAACACAGCGAGCAGGTTTTCTAGTATAACAGGCTAGGGATTCCTTTTTCCCTTGTGATCCAAATCAAGTCCATTTAGAAAATTTGCAATACAGTTACATCACCTACAAAAAATTGAGAGGCTAACGGCGCGTGGAATTTAAAGACTATTACAAAATTCTTGGAGTCGACCCAGAAGCTAGCAACAAGGAAGTTAAGACCGCCTATAGGAAGCTCGCTAGAAAATATCACCCCGATGTCAGCGAGCACAAAGATGCTGGCAACAAATTTAAAGAAGTTGCAGAGGCCTACGAAGTTCTCAAGAATACTGAGACCCGTGCGGAGTACGATGAAGTCCGTCAGTACGGCGCCCAGGGCCAATCTTTTCAGCCTCCCCCTGGCTGGCAGTCGGGCAATGCCGAAGGCAGTTACTCGACTGCGAATGAAGACTTTTCAGAGTTTTTCTCCTCACTCTTTCGCAACGCCAATCAACAACCCGATTTCGACGATGTCGCAGGGCATCGAGGTGGCTTTCAAGATTGGGGCGGAGCCAGAACCCAACGAGGCCAGGACATCGAATCGGATCTTCCGGTCTTTCTCGAGGACACCCTAAAAGAAAGCACTCATCCCATTTCATTCCAGATCGGCGATAGAAAGAAAACTCTCAAGGTAAAAGTCCCAGCCGGCACGGGAAACGGTGAACGCATCCGCCTTAAAGGACAGGGATCCCCCGGTCCGGGAGGAACCGCCAGTGGCGATCTATACTTACGTGTTCGACTCGTTCCCCATCCCCTGTTTGATGTAGAGGGACATAATTTAATAGTCGTGCTTCCCCTCGCGCCCTGGGAGGCTGTGCTAGGCGCAAAGGTCGAAGTTCCAACTCTCTCGGGGAACCTCCGGCTCACTATCCCAGCGAACAGCCAGAACGGGCAGAGGCTGCGCATTAAGAGCAAGGGGCTACCCAATAAACGAGGAGAACGCGGTGATCTATATGCCGTCATCAATGTCGTCGTACCAGCTGCGGCTGACGCAGACACAAAGGCACTTTGGAAGGCGCTAGGAGATGAAAGCAAATTTGATCCCCGCGCCGAATGGAGGAACTCAAAATGAACGACAGCCATGCTGAAAATATGAGCCTAACAGAGCTTTGTGAGATTACTGTTGTGTCCGAAGACACGATCATCGAAATCGTTGAACATGGCATAGTCGACCCTCAGGGACGCGAACCCGAGAGCTGGCTTTTCGATATCCATATGTTGATGACAACTCAAAAGGCCGTTCGACTTTATCGCGACCTTGAGATCGACTGGTCGGGCATTGCTTTTGCTTTGAGTCTGCTCGATGAATTAGAACAACTAAGAGAAGAGAAGAGATGTCTAGCGATGCGACTGAGTCGCTTTGAGAACAATGCTAGTTAATATGGACTGTAAAAACCTGGCTTTCTCTCCATTTGCGATCCAGGCCTAATCACCCTTAATCCCCTCGAGCTCTATCTCTTGGCAATTTGGGCAAATTCCGTGTGTTACTGGACTTGTCCGTGCAACGTATTCATGAAGAGGCTGCCAAGTGGTGCCTTCCGTGTCGGGGGCGTCGATTCGAACATTTCGACACCAAGCGCACATTGGAATGATCTTGTGGAGGGCTTCTAGATCGGAAGCTGCCCGCCGTAGTTCCAATAGGGAAACAACCACATCACGCAATACCTCCAATGACTGCAGCTGAACTTTAGAGAGGATTCGAGGCTCTCGATCTACTACACATAACGTCCCCAGAGCTGCTCCGCTTTCTACAATTATTGGTGCTCCAGCATAGAATCGAATATTCGGCTCACCAGTTACCAACGGATTGTCAGCGAATCGACTATCATTGTGTGCGTCTTCTACGACCATGATATTATCACCCTGAATAACGTGCGCGCAGAACGCATGTTCCCTTGGGGTTTCCGTAGTGTCTAGACCCTGGCGAGATTTAAACCACTGGCGATGATCGTCCACAAAACTGACCAGACTGATTGGCGTCTCACAAACCATCGAAGCTAGGCCGGTTATATCATCGAAAGCCTTCTCCGCTGCCGTATCCATGATTTCGTACAATTGCAAATCATTAATACGGCTCTTTTCTGCATCTGCGTCCAATCTAGCCTCCTAGAAAAGTAGAAACTTCCTCTCACGAAAATCTCGGGATATCGATAAGAACCAGTTTAATCCAGAAAAGCGTCTCTTGCTATTCAAACCCAACAAAACTCACAAAATCTTCGATACCAGCTCGACGCGACTTAACGCCATTTGCCGAAAACTCATCATTCGGATAACCCATAGCGATGCAGGTAAGAATGCTCTGATCGTCGGGAATGCCTGCATGCTCCCTAACTACCGGCGTCTGCATCACTCCCTGACCATTGATGACAGTCCCCAAACCTCTCTCCCATGCGGCAAGACAGATGCCGTAAGAAATCGCACCAAGATCAAACTGCGCGATCGCGGCAGGTTCTAAAATCTTGTCGTAAGTAAGCACTATAGACACCGGCGCATCGAATTGACGAAAACCACGCATTACCCAGTCGGTGCGCTTCTCTTTGTCATCACGTTCGATGCCCATTGCCTCGAACAACTGCACGGCGATCTCGATCTGTCGTTGACGGTGAATACCCTCGTAGGCTTCCTTAGTGGGGAAATCACGCTGTGGCTTGATCCCTGCTACCATGTTTTCCGTGTTGCCTTTACGAATCTTGTCCAGCGGCTCTCCGGTAACAACATACAGATTCCAAGGCTGGGTATTCATGGAAGACGGAGCCCCCTTCGCAACCTGAATTATCTCTTCGATGAGCTCTCGTGCTACGGGTTTGTCTAGGTAACCACGCACACTGCGTCTGGTCTGTACCAGCGTTTCGAATTCCACTCTTCCTACTCCTGTCATAATTTTTTTAAGCCGATCAAAGGCGCTGCCTATTATGCATAGGATGAAGGAAATGGAAACCATTTGGGAATAGATCGGCTGGTATAATACAGAATCTCGCTAAACTGCCTTAGAACGTGGCTCGAACCTTGAAGGTAAAGCGAACGCCGTTAGTGGTACAGAAACGCTCAATCTCTCTGATATCCCCATCGCGCAGATAGCCATTGAATCGCCTTCGCTCTCGGCAAACATCTTGATTCAGGAGATTGTCCGCTTCGAACCTGAAGGTAAACCTACCCACACTGTTCTTCTCCGCGAACAGACTTAGATTGCTAGCAAAACCCGAACCTAGCCAGATGACATTATCGATATCATAGAAGGGCCGGTTGCCGTCGATACCATCTCGGTAGTTGAAGCCATAGTTGAAATTTTGTGATGGAATATCGTGACGAAAACCTAGGCGAAAGTTTCCCCTATCGAAGGGCACGACCTTTCTGTTCTTGCCTATCAATGGCGCAAATATTTTTGAGTCCTGCACCAATAGGCCTCCCGTTACTACCGCCTGAGGAAGATTCAAAAACCCCAATCGGATGCTGGCATTCAGATTGAGGCCATAGACTGTGCCGTCACCCACATTACCGTTACTCGACGCGAGATTAGTTGGGCTTGTAGAAACATCGATGCGGTCGATGGAATTGCCTACATCGTAGTAGAACAATCTGGAATTTAGCACACCACCATCATTGGGAAGCCGATAGTCAAGATTCACGTTATATCGCCAAACCTCTTCCTGCTCCAATTCCGGATTTCCCGCTAGAACATCTTGCGTCTCATCTCTATCATTGGCAGCTGCCGAAAAATCTGAGAATCTCAATTGCGACACATCCAACTCAGCCGACATACGAAGCTGAAAGCTGCTACTCATATTAAACCTGAAATCGAGCTTGGGTTTTAGGAAGTCGAAACTTCGACTTACATTGACATCACCGGACTGTGATATCTCCGAGTCTTCATAGAACAAACTGCTTTCCAAAGACATGCGCTGATTGATCTGCCAGTTATGTATGGCAAATCCCTCGTAGCGTATCTCTTCTACGGTAGACACTGCATTCGGCAAGGCAACTGGAGTGAGGCCGCCATGATCCGCTGAGGCGACACCACCAAGAGGCAAACCAATCTTCAATGAAGAATCGAG
>Ga0316189_10002491_pt1 | contig 18027 bp, 16 predicted proteins | sample LowCovwburrow_MG_FD_204930 | JGI IMG/M metagenome (GOLD analysis project Ga0316189, IMG submission 204930) | Coastal sediment microbial communities from Maine, United States - Lowes Cove worm burrow | ecosystem: Environmental > Aquatic > Marine > Coastal > Sediment | place: USA: Maine...
GTAAAGTATGGGCTTAAAAAAACTCACTGCATTTTGAGGGGTACAGCCAGTTGCAGCGCGCGCTTGCCGAGTTCACGAATCAGTTCTGGATCATTGCTGGTTTTTGCATACAACATGATGCCTTCGGTGTAGGCAAAAATGGCCTTTGCCGTTGCAGCCGTATCAATCGCTGGCAGGTCGCCATACTCAACGGCTTCAGTCAGGGCATTTTCAAAGGGCTTTTCGGAGGCGTTTAAAAGGCTGTCTACCTTGCTGCGGATGTCTTCGTCCTGGGTGCTCATTTCGCAACCAAGATTTCCGAAAGGGCAGCCGAGTACGCTGCCACTGTTCTCCCTGGCCTGCTTGTGAAAGGTATAAAGCGTGGTAAAAAAGCGTTCAATGCGTGCCAGTGGTGGCACATCATTGTCAAACGACTTGCTAATGATTTCCTCGTTCATGAACGTCCGTGACTGGTCCAGTACGGCCAGCGCAAGGTCACGCTTTGAGGCGAAGAAATGATAAAAACTGCCTTTTTTTACGCGGGCATGATCGCAAATTTCCTGCACGCCCACCTCGTTGTAACTGCGTGCGTAGATGAGTTCGTGTGCCGCGTTGATGATGCGTTGACGTGTGTCGTTGCCTGCTTCCATGATGCGATATTAGTTGACTGGTCGGTCTAAGTCAATCCTGTGCCAGTAATATATTTATAACTTATTGTAATTTAATATGAAAATTATAGTCAGGTTGTTTCTGTGTGCACTCGAGTGCGCGGTTACGCCGGGGGTCGGTCGTGACGCTGTACTGCAGTCGATTTTCCGCCAGCTTTGTTTGCGCAAGGAATTTGCCCGGCCAGCACAGCTCGCCGCTAATAATTTTTCGCATTCCGTTGTGATTTCGTTAAGCTCACGGCTGGTTCACGTACAGGGAGACGCCCGTTGCTCGAAATGATCGCCCGCCTGTTGTGGCGCATAGTCTGCTGGATTGAGCTGACCCTGTTCACGCTTCTCTTGTATGTGCTGTCGTACTTGCCACGTGTATTTTTGCAGGGATTTTATTTCAGTTTGTTTCAATCGTGGTCACGCACGTTTGTCCGCGCACTGGGGGTGGATTTGCGGGTTCACCAGAAAAACCTGCATCCACTGCCGGCGCAATACATCCTGATTGCCAACCACCCGTCAGCCTTTGAAGACATTGGCATTCCGGCTGTTTTCCCGGTGCATTCACTGGCAAAAATAGAGGTAGCGGACTGGTGGTTTGTCGGTCGTATCAGTACGGCAGCCGGTTCCCTGTATGTGCAGCGCGAATCGAAGCAGTCACGCCAGGCTGCCGGTGAAGCCATCGAAACAGAATTGCGCAACGGCAAAAGTATTGCGCTGTACCCTGAAGGCGGCTGCAAGGGTCGGCGTATTTTCGAGACGTTTCGTTACGGTGCGTTTGATATTTCCCTGCGAACCGGAATCCCGATACTGCCGGTATTTCTGCATTATGAGTCACAGGATGATTTCGAATGGCGCGAGCCGCAAACACTACTCGACAAGATATGGCACATGATGAGCAGCCGTAACCGCCGTGCCAACTACTATATCTATGATGCCCTCGATCCCGGTCAATTTTCTGACAAGGCGGCCTATGCCGATTATGCACATGCAAAATATCTCGAGTGGCAGGCCCGTTATCTTGACTAGTTGTTAGCAAAGGCTGCGCCGTGAGTGTGGTATTCACGGCCTGCTCAGGTAGAATTCCCATCCCCTCGTTTCGCCGCGGGGCTAAAACTACATGGAGACGAATAATGAGTGCTAAAAAATGTTTTGGAGTCCGACTGGCTTCAATGGCAATTGTGTTTGCCACCACGTTGTTGGCCGGTTTTGCGGCAATGGCGGATGAGTTGATTATGAAAGACGGCTCCCGTCTGATGGGCAAGGTTATCAAGGAAGATGACGGGGTCATTGATTTTGAGACCTCCTATGCTGGCGTTATAAAAGTCAAGTGGAGTGAAATCAACGAACTGATTGCAGACGAACCGGTTACGGTGCTGCTGAAGAACAAGGAAATACGCACGGCGACAAACGCCAAAAATACCGATGCGGGTGTTGTGCTTGCTGATGACTCGGGCGCCACGGAAACACTTTCACCGGAAGAGATAGATTTTGTAAACCCTGAACCCTGGCGCATCGGCAAGGGTGTGAAATGGTCAGGCAACATTAATATTGATCTTAATTACGAGCGCGGTAACTCGGACAAGGATGAATACAGCGGTGACTGGCAAACTACCCTTCGCTGGAGAGATGATCGGCTAAAGTTTCATGGCGATTATGAAAGGGAAAAGAGTAATAATGTACTGACCGATGATAACTGGCGGATTAGTGGCCGCTACGATCATTTCCTCAGCGAAAAATTCTTTTACGGGGCCGCCCTGGGGCTGGAACATGACCGCCCCGCAGACCTGCAGCGGCGTACCACGGTTGGCCCGCTGATCGGTTATGAGTTCTATGAAAGTACCGCAATGAACCTCGATGTGGCAGGCGGGCCCATGTATATCAACGAGGAATTTTATGAGGCGGACAACCGTGATTACCTGGCACTTGGCTGGCTTGTCGATTTTGACCGTTTCCTGATCCCGGACCGGATGCAGTTCTACCACCGGCACAGAGGCTTTCTGGAGCCGGGAGATACCGATAATTTTGTCTGGGATGCCTGGACAGGATTTCGTTTCCCGATCTACGCCGGCATCGTCGCCAGCACCGAGGTGCTGATTGAATATGACGGCGGTGCCCCTGATGGCGTTGACGAAACGGACACCACCTATAACGTCAAGCTGGGTTATCAGTGGTAGCTTTTCTGCGGCCACCTGAGTCATGAAAGGTTTTCGGCTGTCTATGTGGCTGCTTGCACTGAGTGCGTGCTGGCTGCCGCTATCCTCGTCCCTGTCGGCCGACAAGGACGCGGAGGTCATGACCGCACCTGCGCTGGTAACCAAGGCAACCCTGGAGGCTCAACTCAAGGAAGTGGAAGCCTCTACCTCGCTGGATGACGATGCGCGTGCAAGCCTGGTTGAGACCATTAACAAGGCGCTGGGTAACCTTGAGGCCATCAAGTCCAACGAGGCCACAACCGAGAGTTATATCCAGGCAAGGAAAGTTGCGCCGGATCAGGCGAGGGCTATTCGTGAACAGCTGGCCACGGAGGTCAGTGAGGATGCCGGGGTCACCGTTAACGCAACGTCCGATTCCCCGTTTGATGTCATTGAAGGTGAATTGCTGCAGGAGAAAGCGAACCTGGTTGCAGTGCAGGCCAAGTTGTCCGATTTGCAGGGGCAGATTGAGAACAGCAGTAGCCGGCCACAGGTGGTGCAGCAGCAGCTGCTACAGGCCAGACAGGACAAGGAGGCGCTTGAGGCAGAACTCAGCCTGCAGGATCCTGCTATTTCGTCTTCCACAACGGGGCAGGCCAGTCGCTGGTCGCTGACAACCCGAATAGCTGCCCTGCGCAGCGAGATCAATATGCTCGACCAGGAGTTATTGAGCATGCCAATGCGGATCGGGCTGCTGGAAGCTCAACGTGACCGGGCTGCACGCAGCGTCAAGCGCGTTGCAACGCGGGTCAAGATGCTTGAAGAGTTATCCAGCCGCCAGGGTCGCGTGGAAGCCGAACAGGCGCGGGAAGAGGCGGCTGCAGCCGTTTCTGATGCGGCCGGAAAACACAGCATTGTGCAGGAGCTGGCGGAGAAAAATGCCGCATTGACCGCTGAACTGGCAAGTATTGCTGCCAGTTTGCGCAAGGTCAGTAGCAGAGATGATTCCATCGATGTGGAAGCTGACAGGATCGAAGAGTACTTTCGTACTGCGCGTGAGCGGCTGGATATCGCGGGACTGGACGAGGTGTTGGGCGAGGTGTTGCGCGAGCAGCGCCAGACGCTGCCGAATGTCCGCCAGCTGCGCAAGAAGATCGACAAGATAGAAAGCGACAATGCGCAGGCCTCGCTGCGACAGATTCAGCACAATCAGGAATATAAAAGTCTCAGAGACCTGGATGACTATATTGAAACCAGTACTGCGGAGCTGGAAGCTGTGGAGGCTGAGTCGATCAGTGATGATGTCAGGGAACTCGCCCGCACCCGCAAGGAATTACTCGACAAGGCGCTTGCGCTTGACAAGTCCTACTCGCGCTCGCTGGTGGAACTTGCTACAAGTTACCGGCGGTTGCTGAAAACCACGCTTGACTATGATGCCTTTCTGGCTGAAAACCTGTTGTGGATTCGCAGTGCGCCAATGCCCAGTCTTGTTACCCTGAAGGCCGTGCCGGCACAGTTCGGCTTGCTGTTCTCTCCGGTGCGCTGGCTTGAGGCGGGGCGTGCGTTGATTGCCGGTCTTGCGAATTCTCCGCTTGCCCTGTTTTTGCTGGTTGTATTCGGATTCTTGCTGTGGAGGGCGCGGCACTTCAAGGTGCTGCTCAGGGCGAGTGCAACGCAGGTTGGCCGGCCTTCACTGGACAGGTTTTCATACACCCTGCAAGCACTTGGTCTGACCCTGTTGCTGGCCGCGCCGTGGCCCTTGCTGGTCTGGACTGCGGGTTGGGCACTGGCTGCGGCGCCTGATGAGCAGCTGTTTCCACAGCTGGTATCAAAGGCATTATTGACCGTGGCCCCGGCCTTTTTCTATGTGCAGTTTTTTAGTGCGATGTGCATTTCCGAAGGGGTTGCAGCAAAACATTTTCGCTGGCCGGACCCGATTCCGCAACGGCTGCGCCGCGGTTTTGCCTTTCTGAAGATTATATTCCTGCCGGCCGTGTTTATTGCCGTGCTGGTTGTTTTTGACCAGCAGAAAGCGTTTCATGGCGGTCTTCAACGCATAGTTCTGATTGTTGCACTGCTTGTGCTGGCGGTGTTTTTTTACCGGCTGATAAATCTCCTGATAGAGCAATCGATCGGATCCACGGCGAGAATGCGCTACGTATGGATGGTGTTGACGGTGGTAACGCCGCTGTTACTCGCGCTGCTGGCATTCTTCGGTTACTTCTATACAGCGGGTACGCTGGGCACCAGCCTGGTACAAACACTCTGGTTTGTGTTCGGGCTGGTTGTGTTGCATCAGGTGGTCGTTCGCTGGTTGTTGCTGTTGCAACGCCGGCTGGCATTGCAGGCAATCCGTGAGCGCATGCATGCGGCTGTGGAAGCGAAAACAAAAGTTGACTCGGACATGTCAGGTATGCCGGTTCAGGAAGATGAGCCGGAAATCGATCTCGTTGCCATGAGTGAAGAAAGCCGCAAGCTGCTGAATACTGTTCTGGTGATAATCGGCATTATCGGCTTCTGGTTTATCTGGTCCGAGATGCTGCCGGCCTTCCATATACTGGATGAGGTAACGCTCTGGCATCACACGGTAATTGTTGCCGGTGAGGAGAGCCTGGCACCGGTGACACTGGCAAATGTCGGGCTGGCGATTCTTATAGCCGTGGTGACGGTGGTCGCCATGAAACGTTTTCCGGCGCTGCTGGAAATACTCCTGCTGCAACGCGTCAAAATGACAGCCGGCAGCCGCTACACGATCACCACGCTGACAACCTATGCAATCGTCGGCATTGGCATGATCGTGTTCTTTAACGTTATCGGTGCGGACTGGTCCAGGGTGCAGTGGTTGTTCGCAGCGTTGAGCGTGGGTATCGGTTTCGGCCTGCAGGAAATCGTGGCCAACTTTATCAGTGGCATCATTATTCTGTTCGAGCGCCCCATCCGGGTCGGTGACGTGGTAACCATCGGTGATACCGATGGCGTGGTGACCCGCATCCAGATCCGGGCCACCACTATCCGCACCTGGGACAGGCAGGAATTACTGGTGCCGAACAAGGAGTTTATTACCGGTCGTCTGCTGAACTGGTCATTATCAGACCAGACAACGCGCATCAAGGTGCCAGTCGGGGTTGCCTATGGCAGTGATGTGGAGAAGGCCATGTTGCTGATGGATGAGGCGGCGGCCGAGAATCCGAATGTACTGAAAGAACCGACACCCTCGATTTTGTTTGATGCCTTTGGCGACAATACCCTGAACCTGGTATTGCGGTGTTTTGTCGGGTCGCAGGATGTCCGGATGACGACCCGGACCCAGTTACACCAGGCGATCAACAAGCGTTTCAACGAGGCGGGTATCACCATAGCCTTTCCGCAACGCGATGTGCATCTTGATACCCTCAAGCCGCTGGACGTTCGTATTAGCCGCGATGACAGCTAGCTGCGGCAGGTTGGTACGCAGCTGGCTGTTATACAGCAGCCTGCTCTGGCATAATCGCAGCCTGGTTTTACTGTAGCTATCGGGGAGTCCTGTTATGTCTGTTTTTAAAGCTGTTTTTACCGCTATGGTTGTTGGTACCCTGCTGGCCGGCTGTTCTTCAGCCGAGCGGCGTGCCCAGCGCAGCCAGATTGATGTCAACAAGAGCCAGGTTGAGCTGAATCAGCGCAAGCTGGAGATCGTGGGCGATTACGAGAAGTGCATCGACAAGTCCGGCTCGGATGAAGACCGTGCCAAGTGCGAGGCAAAACTCAAGGCTGCAGACGGACTCTAGTCTGATTTCATCAAGGCAGTTGCCTTGTTGCCGGCGCTGTCTGTCGCCCTGCCTGTGCAGGGTTGCAGTACATGGACCCCCGGGGTGAAACAGCAGAAAATGGTTTTTTTTTAATTATATTTTCAATAAGGGAGTTAGTAATGACCAAATCCAGACTCAATTCAATGCTTGCAGCGCTACTGTTATTCGCGGCCTGTGTGGCTAATGTCGGCGCTTCGACGCTTGCCGAGATCCAGCAGCGTGGCACGCTGGTGCTGGGTACCTCGGCGAACATGCCGTCCATGTCCGAGAAACGTGACGGCAAGGTGGTCGGTTTTGATATTGATTTGGCGCGGCTGATGGCCAGTGGCATGGACGTGAAGCTGGAAATCAGGACGATGCCGTTTGACGGCCTGTTATCGGCACTGGAGAAGGGTGAGGTCGACGTGGTGATTTCCAACATGACGATAAATCCGGAACGTAACATGCGTGTTGCCTTTATCGGGCCTTATATGACGTCGGGCAAATGTGTAATCACCAAGGAGGAGAACCTCGCCAAGGCTGAAGAGGCGGATGACCTGAATACCTCCAGTACGCGTCTTGCAGCCCTGAAGGGCTCCACCAGTGCGGCTTTTACCAGGGCGCTGTTACCGAATGCCAAGGTTACGCTGGTGGATGATTACGAAAGTGCCGTGAAGATGGTTAGCAATGACAAGGTGGGTGGACTGCTGACGGACTATCCCATTTGCCTTTCATTACTCAAGACACACCCGGATGCCGGTTTTGTTTCACTGTTTTCCCTGTTGACTTACGAGCCGGTGGGTATTGCGCTGGATGGCCAGGATCCGTTGTTACTTAACTGGACAGAAAATTTCCTGACACGCGTTGAAGGTATGGGCTTGCTGGATGAGCTGGCGATGCGCTGGTTTGGCAAGGCAAGTCTGTCCGAGAGCGAGGACTAGCAGTGGTTTTTCAGGGTATAAGGCCTTGAAATCAACTGGTTTAAGTATAAAATCCAGCACCAGTATACGCTGGCGATGGCACGATGCACGCCGTGGTGCGTCGAATATGGTTTGCAGTCTCGTGACTACAGGAGAAGAAAGATGAACAAGAAATTAATTCACAGTGTCGTGTTATCTGTGGCAGTAGCCTTTATGGGTCAGTCGGCAATGGCGGACGAATTCTCTGTCAGCAAGGGCAAACGACCGCTTACGCTGGGTCTGGGAATGCTTTACAAGGACAAACCCTACAAGAATTATTCCAGCAGCGACAAGAAATCGGCGGTGCCGATCGTGCTCTACGAGGGCGAACATTTCTTCGCACGTGGCGGCACCATTGGCTGGAACTTCCTGGATTCCGATGTGCTGGAAGTAGCCGTCATTGGCCAGGCGATGGGTGACAGTTATGAAGATAGTGATGCCAGGATCCTCAAGAATAACGGTGACCGTGACCAGTCATTTGGTCTCGGTGGACAAGTCACCTGGGCGCCCGAGAAACTGGGCTTAAAATTCTCCGTTGTCCAGGACGTGACGGACAACAGCGATGGTGCCCAGGCCATCGGCCAGGTCTTCTATAAATACAAGGCCAGCGATTCCCTGATGATTACACCGGCAGCATCAGTTGTCTGGCAGAGCGATGATTACAATGACTACTACTATGGTGTGAGATCACGTGCTACCAACGCCCGTCCTTACACGGCAGACAGTGATATAAACTACCGCCTGGGTGTCCTTGCCATCTACAAGCGACCTGATTCGAACTGGATGTTCATGGGCGGTCTGCGTTACGAATTCTTTGGCGACGAGATCACTGACAGTTCCATCGTCAGCGAGGATGAGCAATTATCTGCCCTGATTGGTGTTGCTTACACCTTCAAGTAACTGCTGGCAGTATCGTTCTGAAAAGCGGCCTTGATGGCCGCTTTTTTTGCCGTTCATTGTGGCGTTGTTCAAAACCGTGCAGCAGACCATTGTTGCCAGTTAATCTGTTGCATGTTGTCACCGAGTTCCCTGAGGGCTTCCAGCAGGCTGCGTGTGCTGCCGACAACGGCATATATATTGCGCAGGCTGCGCCTGTCGATGTCTTCAGAGGCATTGCCCGAATGCAGCTTGTCCAGTTGTTGTTCCACGTCTGCAGACAGTATAGCCGCGATATCCTGCTTGTCCCCGGCGTGATCATGCCCGGGCTTCGCCCAGAGCCTGAGCGTGTTGCTGACATGGCTGCGCCATTTTTTGTTAATTGCTTCGAGTGATTCCAGTAGCGCGGGTGATTCGGTCTGTGCAGTTGTAAATGTTGTTTCCAGGGTTTGTATCCTGAGTCGCACGGCCTGGATGCTCTCCACCAGGTGTTGCACCTTTTCCGGTGGATTATCGGGGAACAGACTGTAATCCAGGTTTTTGCCAATCCCCGGAAGCTGTGCCGATACCGGCAGTATTGCCGTTTCAAAAACACGCTTGCGGCGTTTACTGGCAAGGCGCTGCTGTCTTGGTGAAACTATCCGCATGTCGTCAACGATACGCGCGCTGCCGTTCAGAAAGTGGTGCACACTGCGCAACAGGATCTGCTCGGGACGCATGGGACTCAACAGCCTGTTTACAACAACCACGATACTGACACCCAGCAACATCACCAGGCCGGTTGTCGCCAGCGCCATGAACGAGTAGACCTGCTGGTTATTGATGTCGACCATCATGACAAACATGGCAAGCGGACCTAATTTAAGCACCGGCGAGCGGCCGCCGAGGTAACCAAATACAAAGGTGTATACAAAAACCAGTGCCAGCAGGCCGAAGCCGGAATCCAGCGTTGGCATCAGCAACATGTATACCGGTGCAACGGTGATGAACATGCTGAGCAGCAGAACGATCAACAGTCCAATCAGGTTGACCGGCGCCATCACCATCATCAGGCCAAAGACTGCACCCATCATCGGAATCGCCGGCCCACCTGGCGGGTTGACGTAATACCAGAAGCCATAGCTGACCATCCAGCAGGTTGCGGGAAACAATGCCTTTAGCAGCCGTTCTGGATTCCAGAAAGAAGGCTGGTAGGGGTCGGTGGACAACTGGTGTGCCGGTAACGTGCTGTCAGCATCAATATTGGCCAGTATGCGCAGGGTTTGCAGTAACTCACGGCTGTTACGGTCGAGCGCCTGCAGTTGCGTGACAAAGTTCATCAGGGCTGCTTGCTGAAACCGGGGCAGTTGCTTGCAGCTCTCGCTATCAAACTGCAGTGAGCATTCTTCTGCAAGCACCGAGTCATCAAGCTTGTATTCAATGCGGTCTGTTTTTTGTTCCTCCCACAGCAGGCGGCCGTGTTCCAGTCGCAGCGCCAGCGTATCAAGTGTTCGGGGCAGTCCGGGCAACAGTGTGTTCAATGGCAAGCTGCGGCAGTCATTGATGCTCTCGCGCCATAATTCCTGCGCATTGCCAAAAGCGCGCATCTTGATACGCAATGTTTCCCATACGCGTTTTCTTGCTCGCACCCGGGGCGTATCAGCATAGGCTGCATCCAGCGTCGCCAGCAGTTGCTGGTACTCGCCGGCAAGGCGGGTGCGCAGGTCTGTCGTATCAGCTGTTGTAACGCCACTCGAGAGCTGCTGACGATATTGCGCAAACAGTGTTTGCATGCCTTCCCAGAGAGCCTGTCCCTGTTGCTGAAGTGTCGCCCCCGAGGTGCGTGGCCAGAGCAGCATGCTGACAACGGTAAACAACACGACACCGGCAGCCGTTTCCAGAAAGCGGGTGGTGGCAAAATGGAAGGCAGTGTCGACCCTCATGTAGCTGGAAGTCCACACGGCGACGGCGAGGAAGCCGGCATTGAACCAGGTATCTCCCTGGCGTGCTGTTTGCAGAAAATAACCGACGAATACCAGCCACGCAGCGGTCGCCAGCAGCATGCCCGACGGGGATTGTGAAAACCAGGCCAGTAGCACAAAACCGGCCAGCGCGCCAAGGCCGGTACCGACGACGCGCATGACGCCCTTGTTGAGACTGGCCCCGGTAGTGGAGAGGCTGACAACGACGATCGCCATCGCGCCGAACTTGGGCAGGTTCCAGTCCATGGTCAATGCCAGCCAGTAAAACAGCACCATGCTGAGTGCCAGCTTGAAGGCTTCCTGCAACTGGACCTTTTGAGTCATTGTATTCTCACTATGACCGCCGTGGTTCGACAGACTCCTGATGCTGATTCAAAATAAATAAAGATGGATAGCACTCAGCGTGCCGCTTCCGCATCGGTCGAGACAAACACGGAGGCCGTGGTGCCGACACGCAGTTCGACTTCGTCGGGCACACGGGTCAGGCGAATGCGTACCGGGATACGCTGTGCCAGGCGGATCCAGTCGAAACTGGGATTGATCATGGGCAGCAGGTCGGCAGCGGGCTCGCCATCCTGTTGCGCGATACCCCAGCCAATGCTTCCCACAACACCTTCCAGCGGGGTATCCGGGTAGCTCATCAGTTTCACCACCACCGGGTTGCCGGTACGAATATTCCTTGTCTGGGTTTCCTTGAAAAAGCCATACACCCAGAAACTGCCGGTATCAATCAGTGCCAGTGCCGGCTGATTGGCGGCGGTCTGGCTGCCATAGCTCAGCAGCAGGTTGGTGACATAACCATCGACTGGTGCGCGCACCTCGGTAAAATCAAGGTCCAGCTGTGCAGCATGCAGGTTGGCTTCTGCGACCTCGACGTTGGCTTTCGCGACCAGCAGGTCGTTTTCCTTTCTCACCAGCGCCTGTTCGGAGATGGCGCCCTTGTCTTTCTTGTACAGGTCCCGTCCACGCCTGGCCTGGTCTGCCTTGACGATCTCGGAGGCCTGCGCCTGTTTGAGCTTGGCTTCTGCCTGCTCGACCGCGAGTTCGTAGGTGCGGGGATCTATTTTGAACAGTAGCTCACCCTTGCTGACCGGCTGGTTATCCTGAATCGGCAGTTCAACAATCGGACCACCTACACGCGGGGTAACCTTGATGACTTGCGCGCGCACATGGCCATCCCGGGTCCACGGCTGGAACAGGTATTCACGAAACATGCTGGCAAGCACCAGCCCGGCGATGGCGACGGCGCCGAGTGTGATGAGATAGCGCACGATACTGGTTTTAGCTAGGCCCATTGTTTTACCTTTTCAGTTTTTGCCCACGTCCTTCCGGGACAGGTTCGGGTAGAAGTAGTTTTAATTAAAGAGCTTTTTATACAGGGATGAAAAAAATTGCCACAATCCGGGTGCAGACGACCGATAGCGCGATAAAAAACAGCGGCGGATGCCAGATGAAACGCGTCAGGTCAAAGCGGTTCAGCAGTTTGGCAATGATGCCGGCAAGCAGGACTCCCAGCAGAATGGCAAACATGATCGGTGGGAAGTAGATGCCGCCAAGCGACAGTTCCATGGGTACGTTTGCGGTGTTCATGTCAGTTTGGCTCCCGCTGTTTACCAGTCAGGGCTTCTCCACAGGTCGGTATCCGGTTCGCGCTCCGGCGAGGTATCGATGGTGGTTTCCAGCAGATCGCCCCAGTCAGTTCTTTGCTGCATCTGCTCGCGAACGTCTGCCGGCACAAGGTTGTTGCCGAGCCGTACTTCCCAGCCGCCGCCGAGTGCCTTGTAGAGGGCGATAGCGCTGGTGGCTATATTGCCCCGGGTAACCGCATAGGCGTCCTGCTGCGAGGCCAGTGAGCGCGTTGAATCCAGCACGCTCTGGTAGCGATTGACACCTTCGGTGTACTGCAGCATGGAAAGATCTGTCGAGCGTTGGGCAGCCTCCGCGCTTTGCTTGCGGTAGGTGGCTTCTACTCGTGAATGCAGAAAACTGCTGATGGCATTTTTTACTTCGCCGGCGGCATTCAGCACCACGTTCTCGTAATTGGCCAGCAATTGCTGGAAACGGGCATCCTGAACACGCACCTGGTTTTTCAGGCGGCCGTAGTTGAGGATTTTCCACTGGAACGAGGGTCCGGTCGAGAACGCCAGGTTGTTTGAATCGAACAGGTCACCCAGATTGTCATTACCTGCATTATTGACGTTCCAGCCGATTGAACCCAGCAGGGTAAAGCTGGGCAATAGCTCGGTCTCGGCAATGCCGATCTGTGCGGACTGTGCAGCCGCCTGCAGCTCTGCCTGCTTTATATCCGGTCGCCGGCGCAGCAGGTCGGCCGGAATGCCGGCGGCGACCTCGACGGGTGCAACGGGTATGTCAGTGCCACTGCCGAGCAGGCCCTTGAGATCCTGCGGGGGCATGCCCATCAGGATGCTTAAGGCATGCTGAGCCTGCTCCAGTGATATTTGCAAGTTGGGGACTGTCGCCTGGGTATTGCGCAACTGGGTGGTAGCCTGTTGCGTATCCAGCTCTGTGACGGCACCGGTTTCAAACTGGTTGGTGGTCAGTTCCAGTGAGCGTGTCTGGATTTTGATGTTTTTTTCAGCGAGCCGAATGCGTTCTTCAAGGGTGCGTATCAGGACATAATTTCTGGCGACTTCTGCGGTCAGTGTCACCAGTACGTCGTCATAGCTGGCAATGTTGGCAATCAGGTTGGCGTCAGCAGATTCTATGCCACGGCGGAATTTTCCCCAGAAATCGATTTCCCAGGCCGCATCAAAGCCAGTACCTGCCTGGCTGAAATACCTGTCCGTAAAGGCGGTCTCCTTGCCGCGGTTGTAGCTGTAGTTGCCGGATACCGACTGGCTCTGCGGGTACAGGGTGCCGGTGACGATACCGAGTTGCGCGCGTGCCTCCAGCACACGCAGGCCGGCGATCTGCAGACTCAGGTTCTGTTCATAGGCGTTTTGTACCAGCGTATTCAATACCGGGTCATTGAAGATTTTCCACCATTCCTTGCCGGCAGGCGGCTGGCGGGAAATGCCGGGAGTGTCTTTACTGTTCCATTGTTCAGCCAGACGGGCATCGGGTGTGCTGAAATCAGGTCCGGTCATGGCGCAGCCAGCCATCAGGATGGCGGCGCATAACGGCAAGCCTCGCACTGACTGTTGCAGGTGCTTGCTGATATTCGCTGTCAGGAATCGAAGGTTCATGGCCGGGCAACAAGCTGTCATTATTAATCGGGAAGCGGCATTGCCTGTTGTTGTGCGCTGGCAATACACCCATACCTGTATGGTACACTTGCGCCGCACAGCTCGTAACAGGAATTGCAGCATTGCTACATATTTCCAGGGAAAATAATTTTTCGTATCTGGCTGCCGGGCTAGTGCTGTTGCTGTTTATCGGCGCATTGCTGGAGTATTTCCCGAGCGATATCGGACCACGGATTGTGCAGGCAGGGACGATCGCCATTATCTTCTTCAGTGCCCTGAGTGAGAAAGCTACCCAATCCCGGCGAATTACCAATGTGGTGTTCGTGCTGGTGATGCTGATGACGGTGGCCGGGGGTGAGCTGCTGGATGTCGCCGGATTCAGTTATATGCACCTGTTTGTCTTGTTGTGTTTCTTTCTCTGGACGACATGGCTGGTGGCGCACCAGGTATTGTTCACCGGCTCGATTACCGGTAACGATATCGTTGGTGCTATCTGTATCTACATGTTGCTGGGCCTGATATGGGCTGTTCTGTACCTGTTTATAGCGGAAGCCGTGCCCGGGTCTTTCAATGGTCTTTCCCAGGCGCCGTGGCTGGAAAATTATACGTCTGCCATTTACTTCAGCTTTGTGACGATTACCACGCTGGGTTATGGCGATATCTCGCCGGTGCTGCCACTGGCCCGTTTTCTCGTCATTATGGAAGCGATCGTCGGTGTGTTTTACATGGCGATACTGGTAGCCAGTTTGATTGGCGTGCGCATGTCAGATCGTGTCGCGGAAAAAAAACAATGACTGCGATACATTCGAAAAAGTATTTCTACAGTGACAGGAGCGATCATGAACACTTTATCCCGGTCTGAAGAGGACAAGGCCTTCCATAAAAGAACAATGGATGCGGCTATCCGCATTGCGCTGCTGGCACTGCTGGTACTGTGGTGCTTCAATATCATCAGGCCGTTTATCATGCCGGTACTATGGGGTGCCATAATGGCGGTGGCGATATATCCACTGTATGTAAAGGCCTATACGGCATTTGCTGGCCGCCAGAAACTGACGGCAACACTGATTACGCTACTGGCACTGGCGTTGTTAATCACGCCAACAGTGATGCTTTCCGATTCGCTGGTTAAAAACTCCAGGGCACTGTCGAAACAGGTTGAGGCCGGTACCCTCGCGGTGCCGCCACCCTCCGAGTCGGTAAAGGAATGGCCGCTGATTGGTGAGAAAACCTATGATGCCTGGAAGCTCGCCTCTGTCAACCTGGGCGAGGCGCTTGAGACATTCGAGCCACAGCTCGGGGCTGTCAGTAAATGGTTTTTATCAACAGCGGCCGGCGTGGGTGGCGGTATCCTGATGTTTATGGTCTCCATTATTATTGCGGGCGCATTTCTGGTTTTTGGGCGCAGCGGTAGCAAGTCGATCGAGACCATCGCTGCACGGGTACTGGGGAAAAAAGGTGCCACCGAGTTTGTTGAGCTTACCGGGGCTACCATTCGCAGTGTTGCCCAGGGTGTGCTGGGCGTGGCACTGATTCAGGCAACGCTCGCTGCCATCGGCTTGCTGGTGATGGGTGTCCCCTATGCAGGTGTCTGGGCAGGACTGGTGCTGTTACTTGCCATTGTTCAGTTGCCACCGTGGCTGATCCTTGGCCCGATCATTGTGTACGAATTTACTGTGGCTGAAACGGTACCAGCAGTTATCTTTATGGTTTACAGCCTTGTCGTCAGTGTGCTTGACGGGTTTCTCAAGCCGCTTTTCCTGGGGCGTGGTATGGACATTCCCATGCTGGTTATTTTGCTGGGTGCCATTGGCGGGATGATACTTTCAGGCCTTATTGGCCTGTTTGTGGGTGCCGTTGTGCTCGCAGTGGGTTACAGCCTGTTCATGAGGTGGCTCACGCAGGGCAATCCTGACGAGCAGGAACAGGTGTCTGCCAGCAGCTGAGTGGCGCCGCTTGTCAAACGTAAAGTGCATGCAGGCTGTATGCGGGTGGTGAATTAATCCATGGAAAACCATGTATTACGGCGAACGCTTTAATGGCGTCAGCCATCTGGTTGGTGCGGCACTGGCGCTTGCCGGTCTGGTGGTGCTGGTGGTACAGGCCTCCCTGCAGGGAGATCCCTGGAAAATAGTCAGTTTCACTATCTACGGCACATCGCTGTTGCTGTTGTATGTGCTGTCAACGCTCTATCATTCGCTGCGCGGACGGGCCAAGCAAATATTCAGGAAACTGGATCATGTTGCTATCTATCTGCTTATCGCCGGTACCTACACACCGTTTACACTGGTAACCCTGCGTGGCAGCTGGGGTTGGACCCTGTTCGGAATTATCTGGGGATTGGCTGTCGCGGGTATCATTGTGGACAGCCTGCACAAGCAGGGCTCGCGTGCCATACAGATAGTCATCTACCTGTTGATGGGCTGGCTGATACTGGTTGCCATGTACCCGCTGGTGCGTGCACTCCCCACCGGAGGACTGGTGTTGCTGGTGCTGGGGGGGATCTTCTATACCAGCGGTATTGTTTTTTACGGCCTTGATGAAAGGATGAAGCATGCCCACGGTATCTGGCACCTGTTCGTGCTGGCTGGCAGTGTTTCACATTATCTGGCGGTGTTGTTTTATGTTTTGTAATCGTTGCCGGGAACGGGTTCATTGATGTGGCGGCGTGTGCTGAACATTTACTATCCGGACGCAGCTTTACAGGAAGTACCCGTGAGCGATTGCACATGACCTTGAACACAACACTGCTGCTCCGGTACCTGCAGGTGTTGGGGCAGCAGTGAAACGTGATTATTTTATTCAATAAACCCTTCCAGGTGCTCTCACAGTTCACAACGGATAGCGACAAGGCGGTGCTGGCCGACTATATCGATGTTCCCGGCGTCTACTGTGCGGGCAGGCTTGATTACGACAGTGAGGGTTTGCTGGTTCTAACCGATGACGGCAGGTTGCAGCAACGTATTGCGAATCCTGCCCATGGCAAGCAAAAGGGCTACTGGGTACAGGTGGAAGGTGAGCCGCGCGAAGAGCAGCTGGCGGCATTGCGCGAAGGGGTTGTACTCAGGGATGGTAAAACTCGTCCTGCCAGGGTGGAGCGGATCGCATCGCCGCGCGTCTGGTCGCGCACGCCGCCTATTCGCGAACGCAAGAACATTCCAACCAGCTGGCTACAGCTGGTAATCAGTGAGGGCCGCAATCGCCAGGTGCGGCGCATGACCGCGCATGTGGGCTGCCCGACGTTACGACTGATTCGCTACCGGGTGGGCGACTGGCTGCTGGATGATATTCCCGTGGGGCACTATATCCGCGGTTGAGGGCATAAAAAATGGCGGCCTGTCAGGAGGCCGCCACAGGGATGACTTGTGCATCCGCAACACAGAGTGGGAGTCAATGTGTTGGGATGATTATAATTCAGGGAGGCGGAAACGGAATGTGACACAGTGTCGCACCCTCTGTTCGCCGGTTATTTCTACGCACTGATCTGCGCTGCTTGTCTGGTTGAATGATTATGTTGATGGCCGGCAGACCAGTGAGCCGGCCTGGACAAGATCGGCTAATGGGGATTTCCTGAAAGTTCCGGTTGCCAGCTGATCGGGTTGTCCGGTGGTTGAAGCAATCCCGGCAAGCTGTCAGCCAGCAGTGATCATCTGACGGAACACGTCAGATCAGCTGCCGGCCTGATTAATCGAACAATCCGTGCTATTGACCTGGAGTAGCCCCGGGTGCGTTAGCTGCGGGAAATTTTTGGATAGTTTTGGATAGTATATTTCGCAAGCGCATACTAGACTTGTCTTTCCGGACAGCCTGTTCGGGTTGATTGAAAAAAACAGAGGGGACTCAAACGATGAAACAGACAATTCACACATTACTTACCACCCTGCTGCTGGCCTTTATGTCCAGTGTCGGTGTGGTGGGGACCGCCGTCGCTGATGGTGCCGCAGAAATAGATATCAAGGTTGATGGCACGCTTGAGCTATTCAGGAAAGAAGTCACCGGTGGCGGCGAGTTTTTGAACAAGGCCAGTGCCGTACTGGTATTCCCGGATGTCGTTAAGGCCGGCATGATTGTTGGTGGTGAATATGGCAAGGGTGCCCTGCGCCAGGATGGCAAGTCTTTAGCCTATTACAATATAGCCAGTGCATCTTTCGGCCTGCAAATCGGTGCGCAGGCATATGCCATTGTTATGGTGTTTATGAATGACGAGGCGCTGGCAAAGTTTCGTGACAGCAAGGGCTGGGAAGCAGGTGTGGATGGCTCCGTGGCAGTGGCAGACTGGGGGAGTGGCAAGGACATCAACACCCAGAACTATAAAGACCCGATTGTAGGTTTTGTACTCGACAACAAGGGGCTGATGGCAGGTATTTCCCTGGAAGGTTCCAAAATCACAAAGATCGATCCGTAATCCGGATATCTGCACGGCCATGGATGGCTTGTGCAGTGCATTACGGGCTGACGGCTAGCCGAGATACTTTGCAATTTCCGTGTAAA
>Ga0316189_10002492_pt1 | contig 18026 bp, 29 predicted proteins | sample LowCovwburrow_MG_FD_204930 | JGI IMG/M metagenome (GOLD analysis project Ga0316189, IMG submission 204930) | Coastal sediment microbial communities from Maine, United States - Lowes Cove worm burrow | ecosystem: Environmental > Aquatic > Marine > Coastal > Sediment | place: USA: Maine...
TCGTTGTTCACGAGTCAAAAATACTTACGTACCTTTCCTCTACGGACTTAGTGTACGCTCCGTTTTTTGACTCGCGAACGCCTCGATTTAAACCAAAATCTAAACGCTTAATTTAGAAGCTGTTAGAAAGATTTATAAAGTAAGTATTTTTTTAGGTTATATAAGGTTACAAGGTTAATAGGTTAACTATGAGCGTCGAAAATCAAAAAATTCGCATCCGGTTGAAAGCATTTGATCATCGTATGATTGATCGTTCTGCCCAGGAAATCGTTGAAACAGCCAAGCGCACAGGCGCTGTGGTTTGTGGGCCGATTCCGTTGCCAACTCGAATTGAGCGTATGACGCTTTTGCGTTCACCTCACGTGAACAAGAAAGCACGAGATCAATTTGAAGTTCGCACTCATAAGCGAATTGTAGATATCGTTGAGCCAACTGATAAAACTGTTGATGCGTTAATGCGTCTCGATTTAGCAGCCGGCGTAGATGTCGAAATCAAGGTTAACTAGTTCTTGTTTTTTGAGATAAGTAACTGTAAATAAACACACTAATAAGCGCTTGAGGCTTTTAAATAGCTCGCTAGCGTTAACTTTAAGAGTTGATAGAAAAATGTCACTTGGATTAATTGGACAAAAAATGGGTATGACGCGCGTCTTTCAAGAAGACGGTCGTTCGATTCCTGTTACGGTGGTGGAAGTTTCACCAAACCGTGTCACACAGGTCAAAACTGTTGAAACAGATGGCTATGAAGCAGTGCAAGTTGCCACCGGTGAGCGTAAAGCGAATCGTGTTTCAAAGGCGCTGGCTGGTCATTATGCAAAAGCAAATGTAGCGCCGGGCACACGCCTCGCTGAGTTTCGCGTTGCCGCAGATTCTGTAGAACTTACAGTTGCTGCGCCGCAAGCGTCAGCCGAAGTTGAAGAGGGTGCTGAGCCAGACGCTGCAGCGACTCAAACAACCACCGGTTTGCAAGTAGGGTCTGAAATCACTGTTAGCTTATTTGCAGCTGGGCAGAAAGTTGATGTGCAAGGCACGTCAATTGGTAAAGGCTTTGCTGGTGGTATTAAGCGTTGGGGCTTTGGTGGTTTGCGTGCGACTCACGGTGTATCCGTTTCGCATAGATCGCTGGGTTCTACCGGTCAGTGTCAAGATCCTGGTAAAGTCTTCAAAAATAAGAAAATGGGCGGACACATGGGAGCTCGTAAGCGTACCCAACAAGGCCTGGAAGTTATTCGTGTTGATGCCGAGCGTAATGTTATTTTGGTGAAAGGTTCTGTGCCTGGATCTAAGGGCGGCAGCGTCGTAATTAAGCCTTCTGTTAAGGCTAAGAGTTAGAGGTCCTTATCATGGAACTTAATGTACATAATGGCTCAGCGCTAAAGGTCTCAGATGAGGTTTTTGCTGCTGACTATAACGAAGCTTTGATTCATCAATCGGTTGTTGCTTACCAAGCTGGTGCTCGTCAGGGAACTCGCGCTCAGAAAAATCGTTCTGCGGTTTCTGGTGGTGGCGCGAAACCTTGGCGTCAAAAAGGTACTGGACGTGCGCGTGCAGGTACTTCAAGAAGTCCAATTTGGCGTAGCGGTGGTAAAACCTTTCCTGCATCTCCGCAAGATTTTTCACAGAAGATGAATCGCAAAGCTTATCGTATTGCGATGCGGTCAATTTTGTCCGAGTTGGTTCGTCAAGAGCGTTTGATAGTCTCTGATGATTTTTCAGTTTCTGAACCAAAAACAAAATTGCTTGTGGCGAAAATGAATGACATGCAGCTAGATGACGTATTGGTTGTCACTCATGAATTTGATGAGAAGCTAGCATTGGCATCGCGTAATCTCTACCACGTGGGGATCCTGCAAGCTGAAGAGATTAATCCATTAAGCTTAATTGGCTTCGATAAAGTTGTAATGACTTCAGCAGCGATTAAGCAAATTGAGGAGAAGCTGGCATGAGCGTTTCTAACCGAAATAACAACAGCTCTACCTTGAGCCAAGATCAACTCTATCAGGTGTTGGTCGGCCCAGTGGTTACTGAAAAAAGTACTTTGGCGGCTGAGAACCATGATCAAGTGGTGTTTCAGGTAGCTACAAGTGCAAACCGCCATGACGTAAAGGCGGCCGTTGAATTGGCATTCGATGTAGAAGTTGAATCAGTGAAAATCTTAAACGTTAAAGGCAAGACAAAACGTTTTGGTCAATCATTGGGTAAACGCGTCGATCGTAAAAAAGCTTACATTCGTTTGAAAGAAGGCAGCGACATAGATTTTGCTGAATTCCAAGCTTAAGGCTTGTATTGCAACGAATTCGCTTAGTAATAATTTAGAAAGAATCTTAATTTAGGTAATCAGAAATGGCATTGGTAAAGTTAAAACCTACCTCTCCAGGTCGTCGCGGCACAGTACGTGTTGTGAATCACGATTTGCACAAAGGTGACGGACATAAACCGTTGTTGGAGTCAAAGCGTGCGATCAATGGACGTAATAACGTAGGTCGCATCACTGTCCGTCATCGTGGTGGCGGTCATAAGCGTAAATATCGTGTTGTTGATTTTCGTCGTACAAAAGATGCCATACCTGCAAAGGTCGAGCGTTTAGAATACGATCCGAATCGAAGCGCACATCTGGCATTACTCTGCTACGCAGATGGTGAACGTAGTTACATTATTGCTCCAAAAGGTTTGAAAGCCGGTGATAGTGTGATTTCTGGAATTGAAGCGCCGATCGCTGTAGGCAATTGCTTGCCGTTGCGTAATGTGCCTATTGGTTCCGTGATACACAATGTTGAATTGAAACCAGCTAAAGGCGGCCAATTGGCACGTTCAGCTGGTACCTCTATCCAATATGTAGGGCGCGAAGGTAAATATGCTCAAATCAGATTGCGATCTGGTGAAATGCGTAAAGTTCTTTTGGAGTGTCGTGCAACCTTGGGTGAAGTCGGCAATTCAGAGCACTCTCTACGCAAATTGGGTAAAGCCGGTGCTAAGCGCTGGCGTGGTATTCGTCCAACGGTTCGTGGTGTTGCTATGAACCCAGTAGATCACCCGCATGGTGGTGGTGAAGGGCGAACGTCTGGTGGTCGTCATCCGGTATCGCCAACAGGTGTACCAACTAAGGGTTACCGTACTCGTCGTAATAAACGTAGCGATTCGATGATTATTCGTCGTCGCAAAAAATAAGCTATAGGTAGAATAAATAGATATGGCACGTTCAATTAAAAAAGGCCCATTCGTAGATCATCACCTATGGGCAAAAGTAGAGAAGGCAGCGGCTGCACATGACCGCAAGCCTATCAAAACCTGGTCTCGCCGCAGCATGATTATGCCTGAGTTTGTAGGTCTAACAATCGCTGTTCATAATGGTCGTCAACACATACCAGTGTTGATTTCAGAAAACATGGTTGGGCACAAGTTGGGTGAGTTTTCGCCAACTCGTACTTTCAAAGGCCATGTCGCTGATAAGAAAGGCCGCTAGGTCGGGCCAGGTAAAGAGGTTTATTAAATGTTAGTTAAAGCTACTGCAAAAAATGTAAGAATTTCGCCGCAAAAAGCGCGACTCGCCGTGGATCAAATCCGTGGTAAGTCTGTAGCTCGTGCGTTAGAGATTTTGTCTTTCGGAGAGACCAAAGCATCTACTTTGGTGCTGAAAACGCTTGAATCAGCGATTGCCAATGCCGAGCACAACGAAAGTGCTGATATTGACGAATTGTTTGTATCAAAGTGTTTTGTTGACGAAGGTCCAACTATGAAGCGCATGCGTCCACGAGCTAAAGGCCGAGGTGCTGGAATATTAAAACGTTCAAGTCATATCACTGTTGCCGTTGGTGACAAATCTGACGAATTAGCGGGAGGCCAATAATGGGTCAGAAAGTACATCCAACCGGTATGCGTCTAGGCATTGTCAAAGACTTCAATGCAAAGTGGTACGCCGACAAAACTAATTACGCGAAATACCTAATTCAAGATTTAAAGGTTCGCGAGTTTTTACAGCGCAAACTCAAGAATGCAGCGGTAAGTGATATTACTATTGAGCGTCCTGCGCAAAATATTAATGTAATCATTCATACTGCTCGGCCAGGTATTGTTATCGGCAAAAAGGGCGAAGACATAGACCGCATGCGTAAAGCCATTGCGACTATGACTGGCCTACCAACACAGGTTTCGGTTGAAGAAATACGTAAGCCTGAAGTTGACAGCCAGTTGGTAGCAGACGGTATTTGTCAGCAATTGGAAAAACGCGTTATGTTCCGTCGTGCCATGAAGCGTGCTGTTCAATCAGCTATGCGTGCCGGCGCACAAGGTGTAAAAGTAATGATTTCGGGTCGTTTAAATGGTGCAGAAATTGCACGATCTGAATGGTATCGAGAAGGTCGCGTGCCGCTACACACTCTGCGAGCTGATATTGATTATGCAACCAGCGAAGCTTTGACTACCTACGGCATCATTGGTGTTAAGGTTTGGATTTTCAAAGGTGAAATTTTTCAAGCTGTTAACAGTGTTGTTGCTGAAGACACCACCGCAGCTAACAGCTAAGCGGCTGAGCAGAGTTAAACCAGATTTATAATCAGGTTAAAAACTAAAAGTTAAGACAGTTATAAAGGTTTAAAGAAAATGTTATTACCAAAGCGTACCAAATTCCGCAAAGCGCACAAAGGGCGTAACCGCGGTCTAGCTCACACTGGTAACAAGGTGAGCTTCGGAGAATACGGGTTGCAGTCGACTACTAGAGGTCGTATGACTTCTCGTCAGATAGAGGCTGCTCGTCGGACAATTACTCGTCACATTAAACGTGGTGGTCGTGTATGGATTCGTGTTTTTCCTGACAAGCCAGTTTCCAAGAAACCATTAGAAACTCGGATGGGTAAAGGTAAAGGTAATCCAGAATTTTGGGTTATGGAAGTGAAGCCTGGGCAAATGTTGTATGAATTGCAAGGTGTTAGCGAAGAGCTAGCGCGAGAAGCGTTCACACTAGCAGCGGCAAAGCTTCCTTTTAAGTGTAAATTTGTTAAGCGTCAGGTCGGTTAAGCGGTTAATACCCTTAACTAACTAGACCTAACTATAAAAGAGATTAGAAATGGCTACTGAATCAAGAGCATCGGAACTGCGCGCCAAGTCGGCAGCAGAGCTGAAAGACGAATTGGTTGTACTGCGTAAGGAAGAATTCAACTTACGTATGCAACGAGGTACTGGTCAATTGAGTAATACAGCGCGATTTAAAGATATTCGTCGTGATGTTGCTCGAATTAAGACCATACTCAACGAAAACGCTAAATCAGCGTAATTGCAAGATTAGATTGACTAGGATAAAGAGAAAAGCAAGATGACTGAGAATACTGCTATGGCTGATACAAACAGCGCACGTACCGTAGAAGGTAAAGTGGTGAGTAATAAGGCCGAAAAAACTATCTCGGTGATGGTTGAACGGCGTGTTAAGCACCCCTTATACGGTAAGTACATTCGTAAATCGACCAAGTTTTTGGCACATGACGAGACTAATGAGTGTGGTGAAGGTGATACCGTTGTAATCGAAGAGTGTCGTCCTTTGTCTAAAAACAAATCGTGGCGTTTGGTTAAGGTTGTCGAAAAAGCGATTGTAGTTTAATTGCCTAGTTCCAACCTGATTAATAGATCTATTTAAAGCAGCAAGATTGGAGTAAAACCATGATTCAAATGCAAAGTATTTTAGAAGTTGCCGATAACAGCGGTGCACGAAAAGTAATGTGTATCAAAGTATTGGGTGGTTCTAAGCGACGTTATGCCGGTATCGGCGACGTTATTAAAGTCAGCATCAAAGAGGCACTGCCTAACTCAAGAGTTAAGAAAGGTGCAGTTTATGATGCGGTTATCGTACGTACTCGTAAGGGAGTTCGGCGTCCAGATGGATCATTGATCCGTTTCGATAAGAATGCTGCGGTGATATTAAACGCAACTCGTCAACCATTAGGTACTCGTATCTTTGGTCCGGTTACTCGAGAGTTACGCGGCGACAACTTTATGAAAATTATCTCGCTAGCACCAGAAGTGTTATAGCAGACGTATATTGGTTATCCAAAATGAACAAGATTAAAAAAGACGATCAAGTAATCGTAATTGCAGGTCGAGACAAAGGCAAAATTGGAGCGGTGCTTCAAATTATGACTGATGGTCGCGCTCTAGTGAATGATATCAACCTAGTTAAGAAGCACACTAAGCCGAACCCAATGGCCGGTGTGACAGGCGGTATCTTGCAGAAAGAGGCACCTATTCAGTTGTCGAACATTGCGATTTTCAATCCATCTACCAACAAAGCTGACAAGGTTCGCATTGAAGGTGAAGGTAAAAACAAACGTCGGGTTTTTAAATCTGATGGGACTAATGTGGATGCCTAAAGGCATCTAGCTGAGGGCTCTTATAGACGCCTAAGGCTTTTTAATTGATGCCTAGCGGCATTGGCTGAAGGCTCCTGTTTAAGATGCCTAACGGCATTGGCTGAAGGCTCCTGTTTAAGATGCCTAACGGCATTGGCTGAAGGCTCATATAAATGCTTAACGCTTTTTGGTTTTGAGCATAAGAAAAAATTTAATTTAAGGTAAATATCATGACAAGAATGCAAGAACATTACGTGAAGAACGTAGTTCCACAATTGCAAGAACAATTTAATTACAAAAGCTCGATGGAGATCCCTCGTATTACGAAGATCAGTGTTAATATGGGCTTGGGTGAGGCGGTTGGAAACAAAAAGATTATTGAGAGCGCTGTAGCCGATCTTGAAGCTATTGTTGGTCAAAAAGTGGTTGTTACCTTAGCTCGCAAATCTGTCGCTGGGTTTAAGATACGAGATGGCTGGCCAATTGGTGCCAAGGTCAATCTTCGACGTGAGCGTATGTATGAGTTCCTCGACCGTTTGATTTCAATTGCTATACCACGAATTCGAGATTTTCGTGGATTAAACGCTAAGTCGTTTGATGGTCGTGGTAATTATACTTTCGGGCTAAGTGAGCAGATTGTGTTCCCAGAAATTGAATACGACAAAATTGATGCGCTTCGGGGAATGGATGTAACCATTACCACCAGTGCTAAGAACAATGAGGAAGCTGAAGCGTTGTTACGCGGTTTCAACTTTCCTTTACGAACTAAATAGACTCTTTTCTTTAAGAGTAAATAGTAGCAGTAGATCGATATAATCGAACGAATCGAACGAATTAAGAGATAAGTAATGGCTAAGAAATCAATGGTAGCTCGCGAAGCGAAACGCACAAAACTCAATAATCGCTTACATGCGCGTAGGCTTGAGTTAAAGGCAATCGTTAGTAATCAAGAATCTGAATATGATGATAAGTGGGAAGCAATGATGGCATTGCAAAAATTACCACGAGATTCAGGTAAGAGTCGTCAACGTAATCGTTGCGCACTTACCGGGCGACCACACGGTTACTATCGTAAGTTTGGGCTCAGCCGTAACAAACTTCGTGAAATCATTCTCAAAGGCCAAGCGCCGGGTGTTGTTAAGGCAAGTTGGTAATTATTTAGTCGATTACGTCGATTAGATAGCACCAAGCTTTAAAAACATTCAGACAAACAGATATTAGAAACGGTACAGCACCATGATGACAGACCCAATAGCGGATCTTTTAACGCGAATCCGCAACGCGCACCACGCTGAAAAGATAGCTTTGACCATGCCAGGTTCAAAGATCAAATCGGCGATCGCTAAGGTTTTACAAGACGAAGGTTACATTGAGGGATTTGAAGCATCTGAACAAGATGGCAAACCTTCTTTGACCATCAGCCTCAAGTATTACGAAGGCGCTCCGGTAATTGAGCAGCTTCAACGAGTAAGTAAACCTGGTTTACGTGTATATAAAAGCGCGGCCGAGCTACCTAAAGTAAATGGTGGTCTTGGAATTGCAATTATATCGACCAGCAAAGGCATTATGACTGATCGCGCGGCTCGTACCGCCGGGGTCGGTGGTGAAGTTCTTTGTAATGTTAGCTAGAGCTTTTGCTTAGCCAAAGCTTCTAGTTGGCAAAAAGCTTCAGATAAGTGAATTGATTAAGTAAGCCGACGCATTGTGCCGAAGCTGCATTAATAGAGAAAATAAAAATGTCTAGAATTGCAAATGCACCTATAGGTCTGCCCAGCGGCGTTGAAGTAACGTTGGATGGTCAACTTATTAAGGTAAAGGGCTCCAAGGGTGAGCTAGAGTGGAATGCTCATGAACTCGTTTCAGTAGCACAAGAAGATGGTCAAATCAAGGTTGCCTCAAATTCTGACAGTAAAAATGCTGTGGCTTTGGCTGGTACAACTCGTGCGTTGATTAATAACATGGTTACCGGCGTTACTGACGGTTTTGAAAAGAAGTTAAGCATAGTCGGGGTGGGTTATCGTGCCCAAGCCCAAGGCCAGAAGTTGAATCTTACATTGGGGTTTTCACACCCTGTTGTGCATGAAGTTCCTGCTGGCGTAAAAGTTGAAACACCGAGCAATACTGAAATTGTTGTATCAGGCATTGATAAGCAACAAGTAGGGCAGGTAGCAGCCGAAATAAGAGCATATCGTAAGCCGGAACCTTATAAAGGTAAGGGTGTGCGTTACTCAGACGAATACGTTTTGCGCAAGCAAGCTAAGAAGAAATAACAGAGATAATAGTTAAACTATTAAACTAGTTAGGTTTATTACTATGAAAGAATCAAAGAAAGACGCACGTTTACGCCGCGCTCGCAAATTGCGAGCCAAGATAAGCCGACAAGGTGTTACGCGTTTAAGCGTCCATCGCACATCGCAACATATCTACGCGCAAGTTATCGATGAAACAGGCGGCAAAGTTCTTGCTGCTAGTTCAACATTAGATGCTGCGATTAAGAAAGACCTAAAGAGTACTGGTAACTGCGAAGCTGCTGGCTTGGTAGGCAAGCGCGTTGCTGAGTTAGCGAAAGAAGCTGGTGTTGAACAAGTCGCATTCGATCGATCTGGTTTTCGTTACCATGGTCGCGTTAAAGCATTAGCCGAAGCCGCTCGTGAAGCTGGCCTCAAGCTGTAATTGGTTGCCTTAGGCACTAGGAGATAGAGAGATGGCTGGTCCAAAAAGAAATAATCGCAATGATCGTGAACCTGTTGACGCAAGTCTAGAGCAACTAATCAATGTTCGACGTGTTGCAAAAGTTGTGAAAGGTGGTCGTATATTTGGTTTTTCCGCACTGACAGTTGTTGGTGATGGCAAAGGCAGTGTCGGTATCGGTCGTGGCAAATCAAAAGAAGTACCATTGGCGGTAAGCAAGGCGATGGATTCAGGTCGCCGTGAAATGAAAAAGGTCCATCTAATTAATGGAACTCTTCAGTATCCGGTTGTTGCTACTCACGCTGGATCTACAGTGGTAATGCGTCCTGCCTCAGAAGGTACTGGTATTATCGCCGGTGGTACAATGCGTGCAGTTTTTGAAGCCGTTGGTGTTAAAGACGTACTTGCTAAGTGTATTGGTTCTACCAATCCGGTGAATGTGGTTCGTGCAACTATTAAAGGTTTACGCTCAATCAATAGCCCAGAATCAGTTGCAGCCAAACGCGGTAAGTCTGTTAAAGACATCGTTGGTTAAGCTGACTAAATATTCGGTATAGAAAAATGGCAAGTGAAAAGAAAATTCAAGTAACTCTAGTGAAGAGTATGTTTGGTCGTGGTAAAAAACATATGGCTTGTGTCAAAGGCCTAGGCTTACGGCGCATGCACCATACTGTCGAGGTGATTGATACACCTGAAAATCGTGGCATGATCAATAAAGTTTCGTACTTACTTAAGTGGGAAGAGGTTTAAAAAAATGCGTTTAAATACTATAAAACCAGCAGAAGGTTCTAAACACGCGCGTAAGCGTGTGGGTCGTGGAATCGGCTCCGGCACAGGTAAAACTGCTGGTCGTGGTCATAAAGGCCAGAAAGCACGTACCGGTGGTACAATTCGAATCGGCTTTGAAGGCGGCCAAATGCCTCTTCAACGTCGCTTGCCTAAACGGGGTTTCCGTTCTGCTATGTCCCAAAATATGGCTGAGATCAGATTGCATGAGTTGAATCTGATTGAAGGAGAGGTTGTTGATTTGGCCTCATTGCGAACTGCTGGATTACTCAATGCCAGCCACTTACGTGCCAAGGTAGTATTGTCAGGCGAATTGAATAAAGCTGTCACACTTCGTGGAATCGGTGCTACTAAAGGCGCTAAAGAAGTAATTGAAGCAGCTGGTGGAAAAATCGAAGACTAGGTTTAGTGCTCGCATTAATTCTTAATTCAATATTAAGAATATCAGGTCTAAACTCAGGTCGTAAACTAGGTTCATACAATGTCAAGAGAACAAGCAGCTGCACTGGCTGGGTCAGGAAAATTAAAAGAGCTATGGCAACGAATTGGTTTCGTGCTTGGTGCTTTTGTTGTCTACCGTATTGGTACTCACATTCCCGTACCAGGCGTAGATCCAGTTGCCATTGCGGCATTATTTGAACAAACTCGCGGCTCTATTTTAGACGTATTAAATATGTTTTCTGGTGGTGCTTTGCAGAGATTGTCAGTTATGGCTCTCGGTGTAATGCCCTATATATCAGCTTCGATCATAATGCAGATGTTGACTGCGGTTGAGCCGCGTCTAAAACAGATTAAGGCTGAGGGCCAATCCGGCCAACGTAAAATTCAAAAATGGACTAGATATGCAGCGGTTGTACTCGCAACATTCCAAGCCCTAGGTATCGCCAGTGCGGTTCAAGCGCAGAACATCAACGGTGCACCGGTTACCCTGATTACCGGGATGAGCTTTACTATTACCTGTGTAATGGCCCTAGTCGCAGGAACAATGTTTCTTGTATGGTTGGGTGAGCAAATTACTGATCGTGGTATCGGTAACGGTATGTCACTGATTATCTTTGCCGGTATTGTGGCTGGATTACCCAGTGCAGTTGGCGGCACTATCGAATTGGCTAGAAACGGTGAATTTTCACCCTTATTCGTAGTCGCTCTTATGGGCGCTGCGATATTGGTTACCGCGTTTGTTATTTTTATAGAACGCGGCCAACGCCGACTCACGGTAAACTATGCTCGCCAGCAACGTGGCAATAAAATGATGCAGGCTCCGAGCAGTTATTTCCCGTTAAAACTTAATATGGCAGGTGTTATCCCACCAATCTTCGCTTCGAGTATAATCTTATTTCCGGCCAGTTTGGTCGGCTTTTTCGGAAGCGACTCAGCGACTGGAGTTGCTGGGATTTTGAGAAATATCTCAACACTTATGCAGCCTGGTGAATTTGTCTATACGGTGATTTACATCGGCATGATTTTGTTCTTTGCGTTTTTCTATACGGCTCTGGTTTTTGATCCGAAAGAAATAGCCGAGAACCTGAAGAAACAAGGGGCTTTTGTGCCGGGGATTCGCCCTGGCCAACAGACCGCGCGTTATATAGATGGTGTTGTTTCTAAGTTGACCTTAGTTGGTGCTATCTACCTCGCCGTGGTCTGTCTGCTGCCAGAACTATTAATCGTGAACTACAATGTTCCCTTTTACTTTGGTGGAACATCATTGCTGATTATCGTAGTTGTGATTATGGATTTAATGGGGCAAGTACAGTCTCACTTGATGTCGCAACAATATGAAAGTCTTATGAAGAAAACTAATTTGACGGGCAAATCTTCATCCGGACGTCGTAAACGTAAGTAATTTGAATCAATATTTGAAATCGAGAACGACACTAGAATATTTGTTCTCTAGAGGTAAATCATGAAAGTACGAGCATCAGTTAAAAAAATATGTCGAAATTGTAAAGTTGTCCGCCGCAAGCGAGTGGTCCGGGTGATCTGTAGTGATCCACGACATAAACAACGTCAGGGTTAATAGCCTGCGAAACATGAGTAAATAAAGAACCAATTTATTGCATCGAAATCGACGCTAATTGGTTGATTTATTACACCCTAAACAGTATCCTAGCGCGCCTTCAGCGGTGTCGTTGAAGATATTATTAAAGATACTTTGAAGTAGTCTTAAAGACGGAGACAACACAGTGGCACGTATTGCAGGTATTAACCTACCATCACATAAACATGTCGAGATCGCTCTAACATCGATCTACGGTATTGGTAAAACTCGCGCACAATCTATTTGTGACGCAGCAGGCATTGAACGCGCTACTAAAGTTAGTGCTTTAAGTGAACCTGACGCTGAAAAGCTTCGTGCTGAAGTTGCTAAGTTTGAAGTTGAAGGTGATTTACGCCGTGAAGTTTCAATGAATATTAAGCGATTGATGGATCTAGGCTGCTTTCGTGGTTTACGTCATCGTCGAGGTCTACCTTTGCGTGGCCAACGAACTAAAACCAATGCTCGTACCCGAAAAGGACCGCGCAGACCAATTAAACGTTAATTTGCAAACCGTTTATGGGTAGTTGAAATAGTGCTACCTGTAAGAGGCGGCCTTTTTATGTATTTCTGAAGCACTTCTGGTAAAAGTGAAGCGAAATATACGGGGGCAGCAAGTTTGAAAATAATCAAGAGTAAAAATAATGGCTAAAACATCTAGCAAAACCAAGAAGAAAGTTAAAAAGCATATAGTGGATGGCATTGCGCACATCCAGGCTTCTTTCAACAATACAATTGTAACCATCAGTGATCGTCATGGTAATGCGCTATGCTGGACCACTGCCGGTGGTTCTGGTTTTCGTGGTTCACGAAAAAGCACACCTTTTGCGGCACAGGTTGCGGCAGATCGTTGCGGTAAAATGGCGCAGGAATTTGGCATGAAGAATTTGGAAGTTCGTGTTAAGGGCCCAGGTCCTGGTCGCGAATCTGCAGTTCGAGCTTTAAATAATTGTGGTTTCGACGTTACTCAGATTACCGATGTAACGCCAATTCCACACAATGGTTGTCGGCCTTCTAAGAAGCGACGCGTATAACCCGTTCTTACGGGCGCAGGCTCATCAGTCAAATGAGTGTGGCGTCGGTTTGAGAGAAACTAAGTGCTTGCCTTAGACAAGTGCTTACATAAATTAAAGTAGAGATATAAGACAATGGCAAGATATTTAGGCCCAACCTGTAAGTTGGCACGTCGCGAAGGAACTGATTTATTCCTTAAAAGCCCAGCCCGACCATTAGAGTCGAAGTGTAAAATTGATAAGGTGCCTGGCCAGAACGCGCAGTCACGTCGCCCACGCGCAACCGTTTATGGAACTCAATTGCGTGAAAAGCAAAAGTTGCGTCGTATATACGGTGTGCTTGAGAAGAAATTCCGCGCCTATTACGCTGAAGCTGCTCGAATTAAAGGTTCTACCGGTGAAAACCTGTTAACGCTCCTAGAATCACGCTTAGATAACGTTGTATATCGCATGGGCTTCGCAGTAACCCGTGCCGAGGCACGCCAATTGGTGAGCCATAAGTCAGTTAAGGTTAATGGCCAATTGGTAAACATACCTTCATTCAATATTAACGCAGGCGATGTCATCGAGATTCGTGAAAAAGCTAAGAAACAATTACGCATCGGCGCAGCTCTCGAAATATCTGAGCAGATCGGCTTGCCCGAGTGGCTGGACGTTGATGCAAGCAATAAGAAAGGTGTTTTCAAAGTTGCTCCTATGCGAAGTGAGTTGTCAGCAGATATAGATGAGTCACTAGTTGTCGCACTATATTCCAAGTAGCTCTCTAACCTAAGCAGCTCTTTATACTAAGAAATCCTTTAGTCCAAGCAAGTCTCAAACCTATGCCGTTTTTGACTTATTAATTTTCAGTTTAGGGTGATTAGATAAGAATTATTTGGACCAGAGTTATTTAAATAGAAAATATTTTTTGAATTAATTAGATTTACCCTGGCAGCAGCTTAGTCAAGGTAACAAAAGTACTCTAGGGTACAGAAAGTACAGAAAGTACAAATCGGAGACAGCAACAATGTCAGAAACAATTGAACAACTACTTACGCCTCGTTTCGTCGATGTAAACACTGAAGATGGTGTTCGTTCAAAAGTTGTAATCGAACCGCTTGAGCGTGGATTTGGCTATACATTAGGTAATGCTCTGCGTCGAATTTTGCTGTCCTGTATCCCAGGATCTGCAATTACTGATGTGAAAATTGATGGTGTTTTGCATGAGTATTCTTCAATTGAAGGTGTACAAGAAGATGTTATCGATATTTTGCTTAATCTTAAAGGCGTTGCCATCAAGAAAGAGTTTGATGAATCAGTGACACTTACTTTAAGCGCCGAAGGTGAAGGTGTTTTGACCGCTGGCGACATCCAAACTGTCCAAGATGTCGAGATTTCAAACCCGGACATGGTTATTGCTCACCTTTCCAAGGATGCTAAATTCCATGCCGAATTAACGGTTCGCAGTGGACGTGGTTATCAAGTCTCTGAGGCTCGTAAGAAAGATTCAGAAGATAAAGAAATAGGTCTTATGCAACTGGATGCTACTTATAGCCCGGTGCTTAAAGTATCTTACTCGGTCGATGATGCCCGTGTAGAGCAGCGTACCGACTTAGATAAGCTGACATTGAATATCGAAACCAATGGCACTATCGATCCAGAAGATGCAATTCGCAAAGCGGCTACTGCTTTGAGTCAACAAATTCAGGTATTCGTGAACCTCGAAGAGATTGCTGCGGTAACTCAAGAGGAGAAAGAACCAGAAGTAGATCCAGTTCTTCTACGACCAGTAGATGAGTTGGAGCTTACAGTACGCTCAGCAAATTGTTTGAAGGCTGAAAGCATTTACTATATTGGTGATTTGGTTCTTCGTTCTGAAGTTGAATTGATGAAGACACCAAATTTAGGAAAAAAATCACTTACCGAAATCAAAGACGTACTGGCTCAACGCGGCTTGTCTTTGGGTATGCAACTACAAAATTGGCCGCCAGCTGCACTACGTGTAGACAGCGATAGCTAAACTAATTCAAAGAAAGTAGGTTTCTGTCATGAGACATAGAAAATCAGGTCGTCAGTTCAATCGTAATTCGAGTCATCGTCAAGCGATGTTTCGTAACATGATGGTTTCACTGTTCAAGCACGAGCAAATCAAAACAACCGTTGCTAAAGCTAAGGAGCTGCGAATGTTTGCAGAGCCGTTGATAACGCTTGCTAAAGAGCCCACGTTAGCCAACAAGCGAAATGCATTTGCTAAGTTGCGTGATCGTGATATTGTAGCTAAATTGTTCGACGATCTTGGTGAACGTATGAAAGATCGCCCAGGTGGTTACACGCGAATATTGAAGTGTGGAAACCGTGCTGGCGACAACGCACCAATGGCCTATATTCAGCTTGTAGATTTTGATCTGGAAGCACATGCAGCACTGTTTGATGACGGTGATGAAGATTTCGAAGAAGAAGATGCAGCGGCCTAAGGCCGCATCAAAATAGCATCCTAATTTGATAGCCCGCGTAATGCGGGCTTTTTTATGTCCAGGGATGGGCGGTATCCTGAAAATGCATCGTTACATGGAAGTAACTTATTAGAACAATGCAGGAGCGATTGTCGAGGAGCAATTTGAAGGGTATGTCCAGGGATGGGCGGTATGCCCCAAGGGCACCTAGTCCTGAAAATGCATCGTTACATGGAAGTAACTTATTAGAAGAATGCAGGAGCGATTGTCGAGGATCAATTTGAAGGTTGTGCTTATGGGCGCTACGCAGTGGATCAACGGCAAGGGATACCCGTATGCCGTCTTGTTCCCACCTAGGGTGCCGGAAGTACAGTAGCCGCACTTTGCACCCATGCTACACAGCCATTATTTGCTGTATTCCATGGATTTTATGTTCGGGTTTTCAATTCTTTATTTATTGCTTAGATATGAGGCATAATTCTGGTTTTAGCAGGGTCTATTCAAGAACTGACAAATTCAATAGGAGCTCACCATGGATCAATTGGCACAATTCGCCTCCAGTTTTATAAGCTATGCCGTCATCTTGTTCGTGTTCATGGTTGGGCTATTGGTATTCGGAGCCGCTGCTTTGTACATCTATGACCGAAATCAGAAGGCTTCGACCATTATGCGTAACTATCCTGTCATCGGTAGGTTTCGGTTTTTATTTGAGCATTTAGGCGAATTTTTTAGGCAGTATTTTTTTTCAATGGACCGCGAAGAAATGCCATTCAATAGAGCGCAACGTTCATGGGTGTATAGGGCGGCAAAGAATATTGATTCGACCGTACCATTTGGTTCAACGCGAGATCTTAGGCCCGAGGGCACGGTGATGTTTGTTAATTCTCCCTTTCCTCCGCTAACAGAAGAATCCTTGCCTCCCAAGCCCATAACCTTGGGAGAAGGCTATTGCCAGAACCCCTATACCAGCGCGTCAATTGTAAATATATCAGGTATGAGTTTCGGCGCTATCTCAAAGCCTGCTGTTTTGGCATTGTCTTATGGAGCCAAGAAGGTCGGTTGTTGGATGAACACAGGTGAGGGCGGTCTTTCGCAATATCATGAGGAGGGAGGTGCAGACATTGTTTTTCAGATGGGCACTGGAAAATTTGGAGTACGTGACCCAAATGGGGGGTTGTCTGAGGATAAGCTTAGAAATATCGCCGCTAAGGAATGCGTCAAAATGTTTGAAATTAAGCTTAGTCAAGGAGCAAAACCGGGCAAGGGGGGTATGCTTCCGGGCGAGAAAGTCACGGCTGAAATAGCTGAAATTCGTGGCTTGCAGGTCGGAGAGTCAGCAATTAGCCCGAATAGACACGCCGAACTCAATAACAATGGTGACCTATTGGATATGATTGTTAAAGTCAGAGAGATTACGCAAAAACCAGTTGGGTTTAAAGCCGTTATTTCAGATCCTACCTGGTTGGATGAGCTGTTTACTTTGATTAAACATCGAGGGCTCGATTCAGCGCCTGATTTCATTACGGTTGATAGTTGCGATGGTGGTACTGGGGCAGCGCCTATGTCCTTGATGGACGATATGGGCTTACCTGTCAAACAAAGCTTGCCAATGTTGATTGATAAGCTGCACGAATATGGCTTACGCGATCGGATTAAGGTAAATGCTTCGGGCAAGATGATAAATCCAACTGAAGTGGCTTGGGCGCTTTGTATTGGCACAGATTTTGTGTCTACTGCCAGAGGGGCAATGTTCGCCTTAGGCTGTATTCAAGCGCTACAATGTAATAAGAACACCTGCCCCACGGGAATTACAACTCATGATAAGGACTTACAGAAAGGCTTGGTTGTATCAAATAAGCAGCAACGAGTGGCAAGCTATTTGAAAAATCTCGAGAAGGAGTTAAGAGTTATGGCGAATTCTTGTGGCGTGAAGCGACCTAGAGAGCTGACACGGCTTCACGCTCGCGTTGTCGTGGAGCGTGGAAAGTCGGTAACCCTAGAAGAGTTATACCCTTCGGGTGCTTCGAAACAATCAGCGCCAGTACTATGAAATAATTCCAGACTCCCTAGTATGCTCTTTCGACTGAGAACTCGGCCAACGCCACTAATGCTTTTTTGTACACCGAGTCAGACAGCAGGGAAAGTGACTCTTGCGCCAGGTTAGCTTGTTCGCGAGCAGCCCTAGCTGTATAGGCTAGAGAGCCGGTTTTTTCTATTACTGCTAATACTCTATCGAGATTTTCTCGATTGGCATTGGTGATTGCATCTATCAAAACTGCACGATCGGCACCTTCAGAGCGTTCGATTGCGTTGATTATTGGTAGAGTCGGCTTGCCTTCCGCCAGATCATCGCCGACATTCTTGCCCATGGCTTCGGCGTCAGCAGTGTAATCCAAAATATCATCCATCAGTTGAAATGCTGTACCCAAATGAAGACCATATTTGGACATGGCCTCTTCGACTGGACTGGCTTGTTTGGTTATTACCGCACCTAACTGTGTAGCGGCTTCGAACAAAATAGCCGTCTTGGACTGAATGGTATCCATATACTGTTGTTCGGTGGTTTCAGCAGAACCACAGTTGATGAGCTGCATAACTTCACCTTCTGCAATTTGGTTGGTGGTACGAGATAGAATCTCCATCACTCGCATGCTTCCAACCTCAACCATCATTTGAAACGCACGTGAATATAAATAATCACCTACCAAGACACTTGCCGCATTACCAAAAACTT
>Ga0316189_10002493_pt1 | contig 18023 bp, 13 predicted proteins | sample LowCovwburrow_MG_FD_204930 | JGI IMG/M metagenome (GOLD analysis project Ga0316189, IMG submission 204930) | Coastal sediment microbial communities from Maine, United States - Lowes Cove worm burrow | ecosystem: Environmental > Aquatic > Marine > Coastal > Sediment | place: USA: Maine...
ATAATATTAGGATGACTATGTCCAAGGCTATTTGCTGAAACTCCGGCAATAAAATCTAAATATTTATTACCTTGAATATCATAAACGTAACAACCATTTGCATGTGACACCTCAAGTGCGAGAGGATGTTCTGAAGTTTGAGCTTGGTATTTATAAAAATCGGACTGCATGCAATTAGTTTTCCTTTTTAATAAGTTTTTTATCCGGTAGGGAGGAAGGTTTCTTTAGTTCAGTGGGTTTTGTTTTTTTAGTATTAACAATATTTCTTATTGCTGAGGGTATTTTTTGATCATTATTTTTAACTATTTCTTCTTTCGCTATGATATCACCCTTAATGAAGATATCATCCTTTGTAAGTGGTTTCTCTTTTTCACGCCAAATAAATCCTCTTAATTTTCTGACATTTTCAGGAAATTCTGAAAGCGGATAAATATTCCCTTCAGGTTTTGTAATAAAATTAGCTTTTTGTAATTGACTATTTTTAAATTCAAAGCTCATAGAACTGCATTTTGTCTTATCAACTCCAATTAACTCTTTAGTTTCGTCGTTTCGAATGTAGAATATATTTTCTCCATTACCAATGATAAGGACGTCATGTAAATCATTATCAATAAATTTTCCAAAAAGATCCCTTCCTTTAATTTGATTGAATCCAATAGAATCCTTTTGAATAATAAAAGTATTATTTAAAACTTTCAGACTATCTAGTTTTTCAGTAACAGTATTTGATATTAAATTAATTGTGTCTCCTGTAATTTGATTTTCTTCTGACCACAAAATAGGATCTCTAAACATTTGAGTCAGACCCGTTGCCTGATCAGAATGTATAGAATCACATTTACCACTTAAATTGCTCTTAAAAAATTTCACATTACGATAAGCTCGAATTATTCTATTATCAGGCTTCCCGGTAACTAAGAGAGTATCACCATGTACATACATAGAATCTTTTTCAATTTCGGTAATAGCAACAGCCCTGTTAATAACGAAAGCAGAATCTAATTTTTGGTAGAATTCACCATAATTACCTTTTATTACAGTGCTATTAGCGGTGTCTTTCAATTGAATATTTTGCGTTGCAGAAGCAAAACCTAAAGCCCGGTCATAGTAAAGACTATCTGCTTTGATTTCTCTGTTTTGATATTCGATTCTTGAATTTTTCGTAAAATGTGAAATATCAGCTTTTGTATCATAAAACCCTTTTTCGGTATAAATGAAATTATCTTCACCTGTAATTGTCGAAGGTCCGTCTAGGTATGTTTTTCCAGTATTTGTATAATAAACAAGGTTATTTGACTCTAATACATAATCGGGGTTGGTAAGTACAACATCTGATAGGGCTTGAAATTTATTTGTTTCTAAAAAATAATTTCCAATTTTACTTTCTAACACATTGGTCGTGTCTTTAATAGTGGCGCCACTGCGATAATATAATTTTTGTTGTAATCTGTCAAATCGTAACGAGTCAGTGGTCAAGGTCATGATAGGATCTTTTAAAACAACATTTCCCCATGAAAGTGCTTCCTTCTTATCACCGTTATACTCAACATATTTACTCGTTTGAGTTATAGTATCGCCTTGATTTAAAAAAACATCACCAAAGGCCTTTAGAAAATTATCATTTTTATAATAGATGGCCTTTTTACTTCTTAAAAAAATCCCTTCATGTTCTATATATACATTCCCCAATAGAATTGTCGCTCCCGGATATTGATTTTCATCAATCGTTGAATTGTCTGCATGAACAATTTTAATTCTTTTCTGTTGTGCAAAACTCATTAAGGAAAACAGACAAAAAGATACTATGAAAAGTAGTTTATACAAATTAATTAATTTGCTACAAAACTAACGAAAAAGACGATAGAAATTCTGCAGGTTGACTTTTTAAGATTAGTTTATGAAGTTTATCTATGAATAGTCTGCTTTCTATCTGGTCCAACAGAAACAATTTTAACAGGAACTTCTAACTCTTTTTCAATAAATTCAATATATGCTATCAAATTTGCTGGTAATTGATCTGTAGAATTCATTTTTGTCAAATCTGCTTGCCAACCTTTAAACTCAGTATAATTTACTGAAACATTCTCCGGTTCAATATTATAAGGTAGATGAGTTATTTCATTTCCTTGATAAGTATAAGAAGTACACACTTTCAACCGATCAAAACCTGAAAGAACATCTCCTTTCATCATCATTAATTGGGTAACACCATTGACTTGAACAGCATATTTTAATGCAACCAGGTCTAACCAGCCACATCTACGTGGTCTCCCAGTTGTTGCTCCGAATTCATGGCCAACTCGTGCCATAGTTTCACCATCTTTGTCAAATAATTCAGTTGGGAAAGGACCGGAACCAACCCTTGTTGTGTAAGCCTTAAAAATACCAAAAACATCACCAATTTTATTTGGGGCTATACCTAAACCGGTACAAGCACCTGCGGCAGTAGTATTTGAAGAAGTTACAAATGGATAAGTACCAAAGTCAATATCAAGAAGAGAACCCTGTGCACCTTCTGCCAAAATAGTTTTATTGTTTTTTAAAGACTGATTCAAATATTCTTCGCTATCAATAAATGTCAATTTTTTTAAAGAATCAATAGCAGTGCAGAATTCGCTTTCAAGTTCTTTTAGATCATATTCAATCTGAACATCAAAGAAATCAAGCATCTTTATATGTTTTTTGGTTAGAGCACGATACTTTTCTTTCCAGTCAGATAATTCAAGATCCCCAATACGCATCCCATTACGACCTGTTTTATCCATATAAGTAGGCCCAATCCCTTTTAAGGTAGATCCAATTTTAGCTTTTCCCTTTGAAGTTTCGGAAGCAGCATCTAATAATCTATGAGTTGGTAAAATTAAATGCGCTTTACGAGAGATTAACAATTTTGCCTTGAAATCGATGTTGTATTGTGCCAGATTATCAATTTCCTTTTGAAAAATTACAGGATCAATTACAACACCATTTCCTACTATATTAATAGCACTTTCGTGGAAGATCCCTGATGGTATTGTATGTAGTACATGCTTATTTCCATCAAATATTAGTGTATGTCCAGCATTGGGTCCTCCTTGAAAACGTGCGATAATATCATAATTCTTCGTTAGAACATCTACAATCTTTCCTTTTCCTTCATCTCCCCATTGTAGTCCTAATAGTAAATCTACAGCCATGTAATAATTATTTTTCTTGATTTTTAGTTCCATAGAAATATAAAGAGTGGTTTGCGACAGTAATATCAAAAACTTCTTCTATGGTTTTTTTAATGATTTGAATTCTTGGATCACAAAACTCAATAACCTCACCGGTATCTGTTAAGATTATATGATCATGTTGTTTATCAAAATATGATTTTTCGTAATGTGATTGATTCTGACCAAATTGATGTCTTCTTACCAATCCACATTCCAGCAATAATTCTATAGTATTATATAAAGTAGCTCTACTAACGCGATAATTTTTATTTTTCATATAGATATACAATGATTCTATATCAAAATGTTCATCGTGATCATAAATTTCTTGAAGTATGGCATATCGTTCAGGTGTTTTTCTATGCGCATTATTTTCTAGAAATTTAGTAAAAACATTTTTTACAATTTCTTGATTTTTTGTATTAACTGTTTGTTTAATTGTACTCATATTATTACAAACAAATTTACGTTATAATTGAATTATTCATAGTGCAAATACTAAAAAAGTTTAACAACTTTTGAACAAAAGATTATTTATTGATTCTTTCAATTTTTTCGATGCCTTCAATATTTTTTACTTGTTGAATTAATTTTTTGAGTTGACTGTTATTTTTGATACTAACGGTTATTCTTCCATCAAAGACGCCGTTGTCACCGGCAAAATTTAATTTATGAATATTTACATGCATATTATTTGAAATAATTCGAGTTACCTGATTCACGAGTCCCATATTATCGATACCAGTAATTTTAAGTATCACTTTATATTCTTGTTGTGAAGAGTCTATCCATTTAGCTTTAATAATTCTATATGCAAATTGTGATTGCATACTAATTGCATTGGGGCAATTCTGTTTGTGTACTTTAATCCCTTCACTAACTGATACAAAGCCAAAAACTTTATCACCGGGGATAGGATTACAACAATTAGAAAGCTTATATTCTAGTTTGTCTTCATCTTTTCCAAAAACTAATAAGTCGTATTTATTTGTAATTTCCTCTTTACCAGTATCATTGGTAGAAGATTTACGCATACGATTTTTAAAAAAACTAACGAACTTATTGTTACGCTGAGCAATAAAATCCTTTAATTGCTGGTTCGAAATCGATCCATTTCCAAAGCGATAAAAAAGATCTAAACTAGTTTTTAATTTAAAGAAGTTAACAAGTTCATTTATGGTTTTTTCATTAAAAGGAATTTTTAAGTGGCGTAACTTTCTCGATAAAACTTCCTTACCATCTTCGCCAATTTGTTTCTGTTCTTCCTTTAATGCAGTTCTTATCTTTGACTTAGCTCGAGCGGTAATTGCCATGTCCAACCAGCTCAATTTTGGTTTTTGCGAAACAGACGTGATAATATCAACTTGGTCACCACTTTTTAATTCGTGGCTTAGTGGTACTAATTTACCATTTACTCTTGCTCCTCGGCATTTTGATCCAACTTCAGTATGTATTGCAAAGGCAAAATCTATGGGGGTTGCTCCTTTGGGTAAGGATTTAATATCACCTTGAGGAGTAAAAATATAAATCTCTTTTGAATAAAGATTTAACTTGAATTGTTCAACAAAGTCAACTGCATTTACATCGGGATTTTCAAGTGTTTCCTTAAGTCTGTTAAGCCAACCTTCCATTCCATGATCATCTTCTTTAGCATTATTTTTATATTTAAAATGAGCGGCATAGCCTTTTTCTGCAATCTCATCCATTCGTTGTGATCGAATTTGAACCTCAACCCAGCGTCCTTTACTTCCCATTACCGTAATATGCAATGATTCATATCCATTTGATTTGGGTTGTGATATCCAATCTCTTAATCTATTCGGATTAGGTCTAAAATGGTCGGTTACAATTGAATAAATTTTCCAGGCATCAAATTTTTCTTTTTCTTCGGTTGATTGATATATAATTCTAATCGCAAATTTATCATAAACTTCATCAAAGGTGACACCTTGATTTAACATTTTCTGTCGAATGGAATATATAGATTTTGGTCTGCCTTTAATTGAACATTTTATATTTTCCTTATCGAAAGATCCTTTTAAAACATTAGAAAAGTCTTTAATATATTTATTCTGTTCCTCCTTACTTTCAGTTATTTTAGTTAAAATATCATTAAAAACTTCGGGTTCAGTATACTTTAACCCTAAATCTTCTAACTCTGTCTTAATATTATATAAACCTAGTCGATGAGCTAAAGGAGCATAGATATATAAAGTTTCAGATGAAATTCTAAGCTGTTTTTCGGCTGGCATAGCATCCATTGTTTGCATATTATGCAACCGATCTGCAATCTTAATTAAAATTACGCGTACGTCATCATTTAAGGTTAAGAGCATTTTTCTAAAATTCTCTGCTTGAATAGAAACTTTTTGCTCTTTACTTAAACTAGATATTTTAGTTAGACCGTTAACAACTCTTGCTATTGTTTCACCAAATAATTGTTCGATATCATCAAAAGTATAAGCATCAGAATCTTCAACAACATCATGTAATAGGGCAGAGGCAATAGAAATTGCGCCTAAGCCTATTTCCTCAGCTACAATTTTGGCAACAGCAATTGGATGATATATATAAGGCTCACCAGTTTTTCTTCGTTGATCTTTATGTGCGTCAGCGGCAATATCAAAGGCCTTACGTATAATTTTTTTATCAGTCGCAGACAAAGTTTGATATGTTAAGCTTAACATATTCTTATAGCGCTTGGCTATTTCCTTCTTCTCTTCTTCTAATGTCGCAACGTATGTCATAGTTTAAAAATACTATAAAGATTTATATTGGCAAACCTTAAAATACTTTAATGCGATAAATTTTGGATTCTTTGTAATAAGGTAGGATGTGAATAGTGCATAAACACGTAGCTTTTATGTGGAGTAAGGTTACTCAAGCTATTTTTTGATAGCTTTTTTAATGAAGATATCAATGACGCACCATTATAATTTTCTTTTGCATAATTATCTGCTTCAAATTCAAATTTTCTAGAAAGGTAGTTCATAGCTAAACCTGTAAGTTCAGAAATAGGTGAATATAAAACCCCGAAAGCGATCAATCCTATATGAAAACTAGGTTTTGATACAGATAAAGCATTTGACAATAATGAATTATCAATAAATAATGATAAGATATAGAGTGTAAAACCTGTTAAAAGAATAGATAAGAACATATTAAAAATAACATGTTTCTTTTTATAATGGCCAACTTCATGAGCTAAAACAGCCACAATTTCGTCGGTTTCTAAATCATTAATTAATGTATCGTATAAAACAATCCTCTTTTTAGATCCGAATCCAGTAAAATAAGCATTTGCTCGTGTCGATCTTTTTGAGCCGTCAATAACAAATATTTTATCTAAATTAAATCCTGCTTTTTTTGAAAAATCTTCTAGTTTACTTTTCAATTCACCATTTTCCAAAGGTGTTTGTTTGTTAAAGAGGGGAACAATTAAGGTTGAATAAAACAAGGTCATAAAGATTGAAAAAATTGCAATGAAAACCCAAGTATATATCCAGAAATTCTTACCTGTTTGCTGATAAAACCATACTATTAAAGTTAGAACCGAACCACCAATAATGATCATTAATAACCATCCTTTTATTTTGTCAATTAAAAATAATTTTTTCGTTGATTTATTAAAGCCATATTTTTCTTCAATAACAAAAGTCTTATAATAGGATAAAGGTGTAGTTAAAATATCACTTCCTAGCATAATAATACCAAAAAAGATCAAAGTGATAATTATTCCATTATCACTTATACTATGCGCAATTTGATCTACATAAGAAAAGCCTTTAAAATAAAAGAAAGCAATTGTTAGAATAAAAGAAAATGTAGTGAGATACATAGAAAATTTATAATTTTCTTTCTTATAATCCTGAGATTTATAATATTCTTTATCTTCATAAACATCGCTTAATTCAAGAGGAATCTCATTGTCAAAATGCTGTGCATTAATATAGTCTAAAACCTTGTTTATTATAAAGTTAATAGTTATTATCGCAATTATAACATTAAATATATTTTCTGAACTCATTCTTATTTTTTTAATATGCGTTTGGCAAATCTGTATTTCTTTTTCCAATAAAAATTATCCAAGTTTGATTTGATAACCCCCTTAGAGGTTGAGCTATGGATAAATGTATTTTCACCAATATAAATTCCAACATGTTCATATTTTCGAGAGGGTCTAAAAAACACTAAATCTCCCGGTATCAGTTTCTTTTTTGAAACCTTCTTACCCAGTTTTGACATTTCATTGGTAGTTCTGGGTAAAGTAACTTTAAAGGCATTTTTATAAACAGTTTTTGTAAAGCCAGAACAATCGAAGCCTCTCTTATCTGTACCCCCAAATTTGTACTTGGTTCCTTTGTAATGTCTAAATTGACTTTCTAATTTCGTTTTATTTGAAATAGTTTTGGTTGCACTTTTTGAGCTTCCACAGCTAACTAAAATCACTTGGAATATTAATAAGATCACTATAAATTTCTTAAACATCACTATTTAAAATTTCGTTGTCTTTTTGCTTCAAAAATTACTATTGCTGCTGAAACAGAAACATTTAATGAATCTATTTCTCCTTGCATTGGAATGATAATATTTTGTGTTGAATTATCTAACCATTCATTACTTAAACCAGTAGCTTCTGTACCTACAACTATAGCACTGGCACCTTCATATGAAACACTATGATACAATTTTGATGCCGTTAATGCTGCACAGAAAATATTAATAGAATGTTTCTTTAAAAATGCAATAATCTCTTTGCTTGAACCAGTGGCGATTTGGTTAGTAAACAGGCAGCCAATACTAGATCGGATTATATTTGGATTAAACAGATCTGTTTTGAGATTTGCAATTAGCACAGCGTCTATGTTTGCGGCATCAGCTGTTCGAAGTAAAGCCCCAATATTTCCTGGTTTTTCAGGAGCTTCAGCAACCAAGATCAATGGATTCTTATTGTTAAGTGAAATTTGGTCTAGTGACAACGTTTTGGTTTTGATGATGGCAATCACACCTTCAGTAGTATCTCTATAAGCTATTTTTTGATAAACTTCTTTTGATACCAATATAATTTGTTTCTTTTCAAGGTTGAAAATACCTAAAGAATTCTCATCAAAAACACCGTCAAGGTAAAGAAGCGTTTCGATTTGATAATTTGCCTTTTGGGCTAACGTAATTTCACGTATTCCCTCAACAATACATAAACCTAATTTTTTCCGTATTCTTGATTTCTCTTGAAGTTGTAAGACCTCTTTGATGAGAGGATTTTGTATGCTTGTTATTTCTTTGTACACATAGAAAGTTTGTCAAAAATAAAAAAAGCGCTCTTAATGAGCGCTTTTTTTAGAAGTTTATAATTTTAGTTACCCAATTTTTTTTTGTAACGTTTGTATAACTTAGTTTGATGTGTTTCTAAACTTATCATTCTACCATCAATAAAGGCATGTGTTAATACATTGGTTTTCATATCTAAAGCATCACCTTGGCTAATAAAGAGTGTAGCACTCTTGCCAACTTCAAGCGTTCCATAGTCCTTATTTATCCCTAATATTTTAGCCGTATTTGAAGTAATCAATTTTAAGGCTTCTTCTTTATTCAGACCTTGTCCGGCTATTTGTCCGGCATAAAAAGGTAAGTTACGGGTTTGAAAGTTGGACGCATCACCCGTTTGAATACCAACCAACACACCATTTTCTGCAAGCATTTTAGGTAACTTATACGTAAAGTCATAATCATCATCATCATAAAACGGGTTTTTATGTGTTCTACTTGTTAAAACAGCAACATCGTGTTTTTTTAATAAGTCTGTTACTTTATAAGCATGGTATCCACCAACAATTACAACATGATCTATATTCATTGACTTCGCAAAATTAACAGCATCAGTTATCTCTTGTTCACTTTCGGCACTGATAAATAATTTCTGAGAACCATCAAACAAACCTAAAGTAGCTTCAAAAGGAAGGTCTTTTGGTGATCTAGATCCTTTAGAATACGTTTTAGCCTGTTGTAAAAAAGATCGTAATTCACTAACCTGTTTTGCATAATTCTTATTTGGCTTATAACCACTTGCTTCACCTAACCACCTTCTACCTCTAGAAAAGCCATTTGGCCAATTTAAGTGAATAGCATCATCTACTTTTACGGCAGCGTCTTCCCAGTTCCAGGCATCAAATTGTACAATTGATGAAGTTCCCGATATTCTGCCACCTTTTGGCGATACCTGAGCTATTAATACACCATTTGGGCGCATTGACTCTACCACTTTAGATTCTGCATTATAAGCAATTAAACTTCTTATATGTGGTATTAGATCACCTATTTCGTCTGAATCATTGCTCGCTCGTACTGCATTTACTTCAATTAATCCCAATGAGGAATTAGCAGTTATAAAACCTGGATAAACATGTTTGCCTGTAGCATCTATAATATTTGCTGAGCCAGAGATCTTTACAGTTGCAGCATCTGCAACAGCAGTTATCTTTCCATTCTCGAAAGTGATGATACTATTTTCAATAATTTTTCCATTGCCTAAATGAGCAGTTGCTCCAATAATTGTAATAGTCTCTTTTTGTGGTTCTGCAGGTGTTTGTTGTGCTTTACTATTAAAAGAAAGAAACAGAATACACGCAAAACTTATATATTTAAAATTTTTCATAATTATCATTTTTTAATATTCAACCGTATCACAATGAAATTCCTGTCTATCTCGTTTTAACGGAGCCTGTAAACTGGCACCGTCATTTTTTTCATTCAACATCATATTAATAAGTTTGTTGCGCTCTTTTTTAATAGCCTTTCTCATCAATTTATCATCTTCTATATCGAAATAAGTAACACCTTCAATAAGGGTTTTTTCCGCTTTAGCGTAAATAGATAAAGGGTTAGTATTCCATAGTACCAAATCAGCATTTTTACCCACTTTAACGCTCCCAACTTTATCATCAATATGTAATAATTTTGCAGGATTTAAAGTCACAAACTTCCACGCATCTTCTTCAGATACACCGCCATATTTTATGGTTTTAGCTGCTTCCTGATTTAAACGTCTTGACATTTCTCTATCGTCAGAATTTATTGCGGTCAGAACACCTGCATTATGCATCAAGGCAGCATTGAATGGAATGGCGTCATTTACTTCATATTTATAAGCCCACCAATCTGAGAAAGTAGAAGCACCAACTCCGTGTTCTTTCATTTTATCGGCAACTTTATAACCTTCTAGTATATGTGTGAAGGTATTAATTCTGAAATTAAATTTCTCGGCAACTTTCATCAGCATATTGATCTCACTTTGTACATAAGAATGACAGGATATAAAACGTTCATTATTAAGGATTTCAGCCAACGTTTCTAACTCATAATCTTTGCGAAAAGCTTTGCCACTTTTCTTTAATGCGTCATATTCTTTTGCACGTTGAAAATAGTCTATAAATACTTGTTCAACTCCCATTCTAGTTTGTGGAAAGCGCGAAAAACTTTGCCAGTTCGATTGTTTTACATTTTCACCTAAGGCAAACTTTATGAACTTAGGAGAGTTTTTGTACAACATATTCTGTGCAGACTCACCCCATTTTAACTTGATAATTGCAGACCTTCCACCTATAGGATTTGCAGAGCCATGTAAAATTTGAATAGTAGTAACACCACCAGAGAGGTTTCTGTATATGTTTATATCCTCGGGATTCACCACGTCTTCAATTGTTACTTCAGCTGATGAATTATGACCACCTTCATTAATTGCAGCAGCTGCTATATGTGAATGTTCATCAATTATACCAGCTGTTAAATGCTTTCCAGTGGCATCAATGACTTTAGCTCTTCCGGCATTCAAATTTTTTCCTATTTTTGAAATTTTACCATCTTTTACCAAAACATCAGTATTTTTTAGAATACCGTCTTTTTCGTTTGTCCAAACAGTCGCCTTCTTAAATAAGATAGTTTCAGCAACAGCTTTTTGTTTTAAACCAAATCCAATATTAGGATAGGTGAGTGGCATCACGTTAGGGCTAGTCTTTTCTTCGTCCTTTTTACTATCAACTTTAGCTTTTGAATCTTTCTTTGTCGCTGTCCAGGAGGTTCTGTCACCGCTAACTAAGGTTGCTGTTCCAGAAAGCATATCATCTTTTCCAATGGCAGCTGTTAGGCGTGCGTATCTAGAATCTTTTTCATCAGAAGGAATATATAATAGACTCAGCCAACCATCATTATAGCTTACTTTTGATTTAATTTTTACTGTATCTAGTTTTAATTCAGCCTTTAATTTAGATAATTCACCAGATAATGTTAAGTTGTAATTACTACCTACTATCTTCAGGTCATAATCACCACGAATATCATTAATGTTCATATCGGTAATCACATTCTTAGTTCCTTGAACCCAGTTCTCATATAATGTGGTTTTCTTATCAAAAATATCACCTGAACTTATTAAAAAGTTGGCATCTCTACCAGCCTGTAACGTACCAACTTGACTGCTTTTACCTAAAATACCTGCAGGGATAGTAGTTAATGCTTCTAAGGCGGTGGTTTTATCTAAACCATGTTCTATAGCTTTAAGCAGATTTGCTTTGAAATCGGTAAGCGATTCCAGATTATGGGTTGTTAATGCAAAAGGCACCTTATTTTTTGCAAGTACAGCCGGATTTGTAGGCGCTTGATTCCAATAACGCATATCACCTAGGCTAACATAATTAGCATGGAATGGATTTGATACATCAAAGGCTTTTGGAAAATTAATTGGTAAAATAAATGAAGCATTAGACGCCTTTATATTATCAATAGCTTGATATTCATTTCCCTCACCAACAATAACATATTGAATTCCGAATTCATCTCCTACTTTATCAGCTCTTAAAGCATTTTGTTTGTCACCTGCCTCAAAAATTTGTACCAATTCTTTATTTTTGTTTAAAGCTTCAATTGATAAATCTTTTGTTTTAACGTTTCCCTTGGCGTACCAATCTGCATCCAGATATAATTGTCTTAGCAAAGCCATTGCTCCCATTAATGAGCCCGGGTATGATTGGCCCTTTACCACACTTTTGCTAAATGATAAATGTTGAGCAGACCGATCAGATAATAGTCTATGAGCTTTATTTCCCTGTGAATTTAGTGCAACTAATACCCCAGTTCCTCTTATAATACCATCTTGTAAATGAGTATTTACAACGCCAAAACCAGCTTTTCGTAATTCTTCAGCTTTTTTATCATCGAATTTAAATGTATCGAAAGCATTGGTTTCAGGCATTATATGTTCATTCCAATAATATCCTTTTCGCTTCGATTCGTATTGAGTTGTTCGTCTAGAACCACTTCTACGTTTTGGTTTATCAATACCAAAATTAGAGTAGAGATCAATAAATGAAGGATAAACAGATTTGCCGGAAAGATCAATCTTCAAAGCATTTTTTGGTATTGATACTGTAGCACCAACATTTACAACTTTACCATTTTTAATCAATAAAGTTCCTTTTTCAATAATTTGAGTAGGTGTTACAAATATTTTTGCGTTTGTAAATGCAGTATAATTTGTATTTGTTGATTTAACACCATCATTTTTAGGAAAATATTCTTGTGCAGAAAGGTTTAGAAAACCAGATACCGCTAGCAAAAAGAATATCCTCAAATGTAGTTTCGAGTTTGTTCGTTTCATATGTATAAATGGGTGAGTTATTGAATAGCTATAAATGTATGATTATAATTTATAGCTAAAGAATAAATGTAAAAATTAACATTTATTTAAGAATTCCTTCAAAGCCATATTTTTCACGATAAGCAACAAGTAAACCAACCATTTTACTATAACCTTTTATACCATCTTTTTGCTGATTTGCTTTCAAATAATTATCATAAAAAATTTTAAAAAAGGGTTCAGCCCGGTTTTGGTAGGATTTCCAAAAGTCTTGTGATTCTCTTATGTTTTTTAGTATTCCTTTTGGAATGCTATCGATAATTTGTTTAGCTCTAATTGAATCTTTACCATAAATAGCGGCTATAGAATACCTTAAAGCTTTTGTATAGCCCGAATATCTATAGTAGTTTTTAGGGTGATGTGTAGTGGCCAAGAAGCCAATAAAATTAGCTTCACTTTCTGAAGCAAAGCCCAATTGGTGAGCTACTTCATGACTACTAATCATGGATAGATCTGTTTTAGGTACTAAATAATCAACTTGTGCTTCTCCTGAGAGTGGGTTGAAATAGCCCGAAAATCCCATAAAAGTTAGGGGTAAACTAAATAAAGATTTTTTGATAGATTTTCTCTGATATTCAAATTGTGGATGCGTTTTACTTAAAGATTTATAACCTTTTTCTACTTCCTGTATAATACTTTCTTTTGAATTTTTTATAGTGACTTTTATAGTGTCATTTTGAGTAATTTGAAAATGTGTTCTTTTTGCGAGTGTTAAAAGATCTTCAGCTAAGGGTACCAGGTCATCTACAGTATATTCTTTTTGCTCCAGATCCAAAGTATTGAAAAGCGAATCTTTATAATAATTTAAACCCCAGAGTAAGTTAAAAAGAAAATAAAATACTGAAATGTAGGCCCCGAATCTAAAGAAACTTTCTTTAATTTTTTTTAAACCATTTTTAAATAAAAAATAAATAGATATAATTAAAAATATTCCTAACAAAAAATAATAAACATCACCTATTGAGAAAGGGATCCATCCTAAAGTAGATCTAAATATTAAGGAAATGAAGGGGTAGATACCATTCGAATAATACTTTTCAACTAAACTTGGAAACCTTGATATTAAAGCAATAAAAACTAGTTGTGCTACGAATAATATAGTGAGGATCTTATGAATATTTTGCTTTTTCATGTTTCAAAAATAGCTAATTATTCATTGCAAAATATTTCAATGAACTTATTAACAAAACTTTTACTTGTTAACAGAAAGTGTCAACAAATAAAATTGTAAATTAGAGAGATTTTTAGCTATAAAAAATTACATTTGCATGATGGATAATTTGCAACCAATTCGTGCCAAAACTATTAAAAAAGGCACATTAATAAACCTCGAAAAAGGAAAATTACCACCCCAAGCAGTTGATTTAGAGGAAGCTGTGTTGGGTGCAATGATGATTGATAAAAAAGGGGTAGATGATGTAATTGATATTTTACATGCTGATGCTTTTTACAGACAAGCGCATCAGGACATTTTCAATGCCATGTTTTTATTGTTTAATTCGTCAGAACCAATTGACCTTTTAACGGTTTCTAATCAATTAAGGAAAGAAGGTAAGTTAGATAGTGTAGGGGGTGATTTTTATTTAGTAAACCTTACACAAAAAGTTTCTTCTTCAGCTCATATAGAGTTTCACGCACGTATCATTATCCAAAAATATATTCAAAGACGTTTAATTAGTATTTCCAGTGAAATTATTGACGAGGCTTATGATGAAACCAGTGATGTTTTTGATCTCTTAGATTCTGCTGAAACCAAGCTTTTTGAAGTTACTCAAGGAAATTTAAAAAAGAGTTCAGAAGCAGCAGAAGGTTTAGTTTCACAGGCCTTAAAGAAAATTGAAGAGATTTCAGGAAAAGAGGGTATGAGTGGTATTCCTTCAGGATTTACTAAACTTGATGCCTTAACTTCAGGATGGCAACCTTCTGATTTGGTCGTTCTTGCTGCAAGACCAGGTATGGGTAAGACAGCCTTTGTAATGTCTATGGCAAAAAATATGGCAATTGATTTTGGTATTCCAGCAGCTATCTTTTCATTGGAGATGTCTTCGGTACAGTTAATTACCAGAATGATATCAAGTGAAACGGGAATTTCGTCAGGAAAACTTCGAAAAGGAGATTTGCAACCACATGAATGGGAACAGTTAAATGTGAAGGTTAAAAACCTTTCCAAGGCACCTATTTTTATTGATGATACACCATCATTATCAATATTCGATTTAAGAGCGAAAGCCAGACGACTTGCTTCACAACATGGTATTAAAATTATCATTATTGACTATTTACAATTAATGACTGCCGGAACTGCAACTAAAGGTGGAGGAAATAGAGAGCAAGAAATTTCTGCTATTTCTCGAAATTTAAAAGCTTTGGCAAAAGAATTAAATATACCTGTAATCGCTTTATCACAACTTTCTCGTGCAGTTGAAACTCGTGGAGGAAGTAAAAGACCCTTATTATCAGATTTAAGAGAATCTGGTGCCATTGAGCAAGATGCCGATATTGTATCATTTATTTACAGACCAGAATATTATGGAGTGTCAGAATGGGATGATGAAGAGCGTACACCTTGCGAAGGACAAGCTGAATTTATTGTCGCAAAGCACAGAAATGGCGGTTTAGAAAATATACGGTTGAAATTTACAGGGCACTTGGCAGAATTTTCAGATTTAGAAGATTCATTCGCTACTGAGTTTCAATCAAAAATGAATGATTTAATCACTCCAAATCAACTACCAAATGCGGAGGATGTATTCGGAGCACCTGATGACAGTGATGTTCCATTCTAACAATAATTATGATTTTTAGAATTTTTGTATCGCTATTTTTTCTTTTTATTTCATGTACAAGTTATGCTTCGTTCATTTTTATACCTATGGATGATATTGCTCAGAAAAATCATTTAAAAGCATATGGGATTGCCTTTTTTTCACTACAAAAACAAAGTAATGTTAAATGGCTACTAAATTATAGAGGCGGATCTTTCTTGCTTGAGGATAATGAAATTTTCCGAAAAGAATGTACTATTAGAGGAGTTTCATATGAAGTAATTTCTGATACAGAGGCTTTATCAATTTTAGAAGCTATAGCGAGCCCATCTCAAAATATGGAAGCGGTAATTTTAGAAAAAGCTCCTAAAATTGCTGTATACTCACCAAAGGATAAAATGCCATGGGATGATGCAGTAACAATGGTGCTAAATTATGCTGAGATTCCTTATGATGTAATTTATGATGAAGAAGTACTTCAAGATAAACTCCTATTGTATGAGTGGCTACACTTACATCATGAAGATTTTACCGGGCAATTTGGCAAGTTTTATGGTGCATACAGAACGGCTCCATGGTATATTGAAGGAAAACGATATTCTGAAAATTTGGCTAAAAAATTGGGTTATGAAAAAGTATCAGAAGAAAAATTAGCTGTGTCCTTAAGAATTAGAGATTATGTAATTGGTGGTGGATTTATGTTTGCCATGTGTTCGGCAACCGATAGTTTTGATATTGCACTTGCTGCTGAAGGAGTTGATATTTGTGAATCTATGTTTGATGGAGATCCATCTGAACCAAATTATCAACAAAAAATAGATTTTTCTAAGACTTTTGCCTTTAAAGATTTTGAGTTAGTAAGAAGTCCTACTCAATATGAATTCTCATCAATTGATATGACTTCTAAACGCCGGAATATTTCAAAGACACAAGATTATTTTACCTTGCAAGAATATTCCGCCAAATGGGACCCAGTACCAACAATGTTATGTCAAAATCATACACAGTTAGTTAAAGGTTTTATGGGACAAACTACAAGTTTTGATAGGAAAAGTATAAAAGCAAATGTGCTTGTAATGGGAGAAAATAAAGTAAATAGTGAAGCACGATATATACATGGTGTGAAAGGAAAGGGTATGTGGACCTTTTACGGAGGACATGACCCAGAAGATTATAGGCATCTTGTTGGTGACCCTAAAACTGAACTTGATCTCCATCCTAATTCTCCAGGTTATCGTTTAATATTAAATAATGTGCTATTTCCAGCAGCAAAAAAGAAGAAACAAAAAACATGATTTATAATTATAAAATATCCCTTTCAATGTTCATCTGTATGTTTATGCTTTCTGCATGTGTTGAAAGAGGTAAACCTATACAAAAAGAAGAGACCAAAATAGCTAATACTAAAGGCAAAAAAACAATTGATCATTATACATGCCCTAAAGGACATAAGGGATCAGAACAACAAGGTACTTGTGCTGAATGTGGTTCTGTGTTTACTCATAATCAGGCTTTTCATGGAACAAGTGGTGTTGCACTACCTAGACCAACATTAAACGATCCATTTCAGACGAATAAACCTGCCGTAAATTCTGGTCCCGCACAAAATTCTTTTGGTGATTATCATTATGTATGTCCAACTGGACATTCTGGAGGGTCAGCTACCGGAGCTAAATGTACAACATGTGAGGCTCAATTAATACATAATCAACTGTATCATAGATAAGTGTTAACAAAATAAAATAACTTTCAAAATTTGCATTTAAAGCAATTCCTAAAAGCTTTACTTTTGCTGTCTAAAATTTAATTTTCAATGCCAACAATACAAGAATTACAAGATTTTACAACTCAAGTTAGACGTGATATAATTAGAATGGTACATGCAGTGAATTCAGGACACCCGGGTGGATCATTGGGATGTGCAGAGTTCTTTACGGTATTATATCAGCAAACTATGAATTATAGTACTGATTTTAATATGGACGGTATAGGGGAAGATCTATTCTTTTTATCAAACGGACATATTTCGCCGGTTTATTATAGCGTATTGGCTAGAAGCGGATTTTTTCCTGTAAAAGAACTTGCAACATTTAGAAAATTAAATACTCGCTTACAAGGACATCCTACAACACATGAAAAACTACCAGGCATAAGAATTGCATCTGGTTCATTAGGCCAAGGAATGTCAGTTGCTATTGGGGCTGCTCAAGGTAAAAAATTAAATAATGATTCAACTTTGGTTTATAGTTTACATGGTGATGGGGAATTACAGGAAGGTCAAAATTGGGAGGCTATTATGTATGCTTCCGGTAAAAAAGTTGATAATTTAATCGCAACAATTGACTATAACGGGCAGCAAATAGATGGTTCAAC
>Ga0316189_10002494_pt1 | contig 18011 bp, 19 predicted proteins | sample LowCovwburrow_MG_FD_204930 | JGI IMG/M metagenome (GOLD analysis project Ga0316189, IMG submission 204930) | Coastal sediment microbial communities from Maine, United States - Lowes Cove worm burrow | ecosystem: Environmental > Aquatic > Marine > Coastal > Sediment | place: USA: Maine...
TCTTGTTATCCGGGTGTAAAAGAATGCCCAGCATATAGAGAATCTCTTCTGCCGTTCCTGCACCACCCGGGAACACCACCACCCCGTGCCCGGTACGTACAAAGGCTTCAAGCCGCTTTTCTATATCCGGCATAATCACCAGCGCATTAACAATCGGATTGGGCGACTCGGCAGCGATGATGCCGGGCTCGGTAATACCGAGATACTGGCCGTCACTGATACGCTGCTTGGCGTGACCAACCGCCGCACCCTTCATGGGACCTTTCATGGCACCCGGCCCGCAGCCGGTACAGATATCCACGCCACGCAGGCCGAGATGGTAACCGACCTCCTTGGTGTAATCATATTCCTGGCGGGAAATCGAATGACCACCCCAGCACACCACCATGTTCGGATTGGTCATCGGTCGCAGGATATCGGCATTCCGCAGGATATGAAAAACCGCGTTGGTAATGCCGGACGAACTGTCCATATCAAACTTCGGGTTGCTGTTGATCTCGTCGCTGACATAAATCACGTCACGCAACACCGCAAACAGCTGCTCACTGATACCCCTGATCAACTTGCCGTCAACAAAGGCATGTGCGGGCGCACCGGTTATCTCCAGTTTTATGCCGCGCTCGTTCTGGACAACGCGAATATCAAATGACTGGTAACGCTCCAGCAGCTCCTTGCCATCGTCCAGCTGGCTGCCGCTGTTCAGGACTGCCAGCGAGCAGTTTCGAAACAGCGTGTACAGACCGCCCTGACTGGTATCGAGTAATTTATGCACCTCGGCCTTGGAGAGAATTTCCATGTGGCCTGCAGGCGCAATGCGCGCATCAATGACTTCATATGACATAAGCGGTATTTTTTTCCCTGGATTTCAGCATGTATCGATGACCCGCCAGCGGGCAGTTACTATTTTATACAGCACCAGCGGCACCTGATAAAGCCATCAGCCATGCTGCGCAGCACGCCCGAGAAAACCGGCAGCCGCCGCGGCAGGTACACGCCCCAGCTGCTGCATCATGGCAAAAGGTATGTGTTCCAGCTGATGCTGCAGCGTTATCTCGGAGAGCATCCCCAGCCACAGACCTGTGGTCATTTCAGCATCAGCCAGCGCACGGTGAAACGTGCCGTTACTGGAAATATGCCTGTACTCTACCAGTGTACCCAGCTTGTGATTGGGCGCCTGCGGGTAAACACGCCGTGCAGCCAGCATGGAACAGGCAAATTCACCACTGTAACCGCGACCGATCGCGGCCAGCTCGGCATCCAGAAAACGACGATCAAAAGACGCGTTATGCGCTACCAGGTCAAAGCCATCGATAAAATCAGCAAACGCATTCATCACCACCTCACAGGCAGGCGCGCCGGACAACATGTCATTACTGATACCCGTGAGGCCTTCAATAAACGACGATACCTGCATTCCCGGGTTCATCAAGCCCTGAAAACGATCAATAACTCTGCCGGACTGCAGTTTTACTGCTCCCACCTCAATGGCGCGGTCACCCTGGTCCGGCGACATACCGGTTGTCTCAAAATCAAGTACGATAACGGTATCGGCATGGCGGCCTTCAGCTTGCTGCATCACTCATCATCCTTCTGTTATTACTTGCCGGTATTTTTCCGGATCAAAGCGGGGTGTACATATACACAGAAATACAAGGTCGGTGTCCCCGGTGTTGCGTATTCGTTGAGGCACAGCGGCTGGAATGATGACAGTGTCCATTGCCGTAACCCGCAGCGGCGCCTGCCGGCCGATTTCGACCTCACCGCTGCCTGAAACAATCACATAACGCTCCACGATATCCTGCAGACAATGTAATTCGGTTGTCTCACCGGGTTCAACACGGGCCCGCGCAACAGAACATCCGGCATCCTCTGCACTGTTATGCAGTTCGACAATATAGCAACCCTCCTCCAGGAAAAACTCGCTGTCGGGTTTAAATGCCTTGACCGTTTCCACGCTGGCTAACCTCCACCTGTTTGTAGCTTACACCGTCAGCTCGGCGACTATTTGCCGGTTTTACGTGTTGTCCGGGTTGTCGGCTGCGCCTGCAGCGGGTCTTCGGGCCAGTAGTGCTTCGGATAACGGCCCTTCATTTCCTTCCTGACCGCATGATAACTGCCTTTCCAGAAAGCCGCGAGGTCCTGGGTTATCTGTACCGGTCGCCGCGCCGGCGACAGCAAGTGAATCAATACCGGCACCTTGCCAGCGCCGACACAGGGCGTCTGCTGCAGGCCAAACATTTCCTGCAAACGCACCGCCAGCACCGGCCGGGGCTGACTGTAGTCCAGCCGTATCCGCGACCCGCTGGGTACCCTGCAGTGTGTCGGCGCCAGTTCATCCAGCTGGCGTTGCTGCGCCCATGGCAATAACGCCAGCAGGGCGGCCTGCAAATCCAGCCGTTTCAAATGTGACAATCGCGTCATACCGGCCAGGTACGGCAGCAGCCAGCTATCCAGCGTTGCCAGCAATGCGGCATCACTGACATCCGGCCAGTCCTGCGGCAACAAACGATGCAGAAAGGCAATGCGGTCCCGGCAGGCACGCGCTGACTCATTCCAGGGCAGGTTTTCGATGCCGGCACGGCGCAAACCTTCCAGCAGCGCCGCTTCTATTGCAGCCGGCGGAGCCTCATCCCAGGGCCTGTCTGTCAGCACCAGTTCACCAATACGCTGTTGTTGACGCGCCTGCACGCAACCTTCCTGCGCGTCCCAGCGAACCTGTGTCACTTCCGTCACATGGGCCGCGTGATATTTCAGCAAGTGTTCGTCATCCAGACTGGCGGCGAGATAAATACGCGCCTCGGCACCGCCGTCGAGGTGTGCGGCTACCAGCAGATCGGCGGCGGCCAGCGGCTCGGGCTCGGTAAAAACCGCACCGCGTCCGTTACTCATCAGAAAACGATTGTCACTGCCGCGACGGCGCCGTGCAATACGATCCGGATAGGCAAATGCCAACAGCGCACCGGCCATGGATAAATCACTCTTGTCCTGCGGCACAACTGCACACTGCAGCTGCCGCTGCCACTGATTAGCCGTCGCACGGATGCTGCCACGCTGACCACGGCTATCCTGTCCATTGCCAGCTGCCTGGCGTAACCAGTCTACCCGGCGTACGATATCTGCATCACGCTCTCCCCCCCACAGCGGGTCGCGCTCACTCAGCAACGCCGCCAGTTCACAGGCCAGCGCGCCATAACCAAGCCCGTGTCCGCACAGCATCATGTGCGCCAGCCGGGGATGTGTTCCAAAACGCAACATATCTCCACCATGCGTGGTGATACGCCCGCTCGCATCCAGCGCATCCAGTTGCTGCAACAATGACCTGGCCTGCGCGACATGCGCAGCTGGCGGCAAGTCCAGCCAGCGTAACTGCGTCGCGTCATGCACGCCCCACTGTGCCAGTTCCAGCACCAGCGGCGTTAAATCTGCCTCGAGAATTTCCGCCTCCGACCGCTCAAGCAGCGGCTGATGCTCGCTCCAGAGTCGCACACAGACGCCTGCCTGCAGACGACCGGCGCGACCGCAACGCTGCTCAGCCGCTGCCTGTGATACCGGCCGGGTCTGCAGTCGTGACAGCCCGCTGTTCGGATCAAAGCGCAACATCCGCATCAGGCCGGCATCGATTACCACGCGAATGCCTTCAATGGTCAAACTGGTCTCGGCAATGGCCGTCGCCAGCACGACCTTGCGCTTGCCTTGCCCAGGCGGTTCGATCGCCGCATCCTGTTCCCGGCCGGACAATTGTCCGTAGAGTGGTGCAACCTGTACATTTGCGTCCAGCGCCGCGGCAGCCAGCAGACCTGCCAGCTGGCGTATTTCACCGGCGCCCGGTAGAAATACCAGCAAGCTGCCAGTCTCTTCGCGTAATACCTGCTGCACACAGCTTGAAACCTCGGCACAAAAGGCACGACGTTCACGCGCAAAATTCGCGCGTAGCGGCTGGTAACGGACGCTGACCGGAAAACTGCGACCTGTGCTGCGCAGCAGCGGGGCAGCATCCAGCCACTGCACCAGCGCATCGCCCTGCAGTGTCGCTGACATCACCAGCAGGCGCAGGTCTTCACGCAGCGCCGACTGACTATCAAGGCATAACGCCAACCCAAGGTCTGTCACCAGGCTGCGCTCGTGGAACTCGTCGAAAATCACCAGACCGACCGTCTGCAGCGACGCATCCTGTTGCAGCATGCGCGCCAGTATTCCCTCTGTCACCACCTCGATGCGTGTCGCCGCACTCACCTGCCGATCGAGGTGCATGCGATAACCGACAGTGCCGCCAACACGCTCACCCAGTGAGCGCGCCATAAAACGCGCCGCCGCACGTGCGGCCAAACGCCGCGGCTCCAGCATGATGATTTTTTTACCGTCCAGCCAAGGCGCATCCAGCAGTGCCAGTGGAACCCGCGTTGTCTTGCCGGCACCGGGAGCCGCCTGCAGAACAGCACGAGTATGCTGCTGCAGCGTACGCTGCAAGTCTGGTAGCAAACTGGCGATTGGCAGGAATGATTTCATGGTAACGAAGCTGTTTTGGACCGGGCTATCATACCCCCTCTCGCTGGCCTTCTCCCGAAGGAAAGGGCCAGCGAGAGGGGATAAAAGCAGGCGAATTTCACCGCAACCCGGCAATCATCTCCAGCATTGGCGCGCTGTCATTATAGTTAACAGGAATCGGCCAGATGTTTTCGGCAGTTTCCAGCACAAGCCCGGGGAAACTCGTGGCATGCAGCTGTCGCGTGCGCTCAATCTCCATCAACAACTGCTGTTGCACCGGCTCGCCGGACAGCGCCCGGGCAAACGCCTGCTTGTCGAGCCCCAGCTGAACAGCAAGTTCAATCAGGGTCACCTCATCAGACGGATTACGTGCCTGCGTGTAATAGGCCTGTTGTATGGCACGTGTCATACGCGCATCAAATTCCTCACCCTGCTGGCGTGCAGCGATAACTGCCCGGCAAGCCGGCCAGGTAGATCGGCGTGGTGCGCATTGCGTCCAGAAATCAAAATTAAACTGCGTTCCGGGAATGCGCTCCTGTATGCGCCGCCAGGTGGCTGCAATGGTTTGCTGTAATGCAAGCGGCATCGGCTGATCACTGTCGACTGCCAAACCACCCAGCAGCCGCGTCACCTGGATATCAACAGGAAGACGCTTTAGCAACTGCCCCAGCATCGGCGCAAAGCCCCAGCACCAGCTGCACATCGGGTCATGCACATAATAAAGCATATCTGCCGCGTCAGCCTCCGTGACCGGCATGCTCAGAATTCAACCGCAAGTTGTGCTGCAACCAGGTTGCGATGACGCAGTTCATTATCGTTGTCGTCCTCGACAAAACCGCTCTTGTAATCGCCATACAGATAGTCAGCCACCAGGTTTATGTTCTTGTGCAGGCGCCAGCTTACCGAGACGCCGTATTGCCACTCGGGTTCGTCAGCCAGCTCGTCGCTGTGTTCCAGCCGCACGGCAATCTGGTAAACCGGCCCGGGAAACCATGCCAGCTCGAGATTCCACGCAGCCGGCTGATCCTCCTGCGGCTCCAGTTCCTGATACTTGCCAGCTGCATGAACCATCTCGGCAGTAATGATTGCTTCATCCATGCCATAGATTGCATAGGCATTCCAGCCACCGACACGACTGCGATAACGACCGTTGAAATCATCCAGAAAGCCTGCGTCTGACTCGGCTATATCCGATATATAATTCAGACCGAACTTGACGGCATCATCCGCACTGGATAATTCCAGGCCCAGTCCCCAGTCAGGCTTGTCATTATTCTCACCGGCCTCGTCAACCTCGCTTTCAAATACGTAGGCAAACACCTCCAGCCTGTCTTCCCAGCTGTAATCAACACTCAACGCATTGACGCGAGTCTCGCCGAACTCCAGCATCGTGCCGATCACAAAGGAACTGAAGTACTCACCAAAGGGTACATAGAAACGACCCAGCGACGCACCCAGCAACTCTGACTCATAACTGAGCAGGCCTTCATCAAGCTTGCTTGAGCCGGTTTCCATTTCATATTCAAACACCAGTTCGGCGCCAACATTCTCTGAAAAAGTAATACCAAGACCAAGTTGCAGGTTCTCGTCTGTCTGCTCATCATCCGATGCTCCGCCGCGAAAACTGTCCCGGGGATGCGCGACATCACTGACAATATCACACACGACCTGCGCGGCCCGGTTGCACGCATTCGCACCAGCGCCGAACTGACGCTGTCGCATGTATCGACTGATGACGAATACAGGACGTCCGCGGCCGACATCGTTGAAGAATGCGACCGCATGATGGAAATGATCAACACCATGCTTGATGTAACAGAAGCCGAAGCTGGCGCGGGTATAGCTGCACAACAGGACATTGACCTGACCGCACTGGTGGAAGACGCCTGCGAACTGTATGAACCGGTTGCAGAAGACAAAAACATTCACATGAGCATCTCGACAGCAAGCAGCGCATACACCCGGGGTAACACGCATCAACTGCAACGCATGCTGGCAAACCTGCTCGACAATGCGCTGAAGTATACCCCGGCCGGTGGCGATATCACCATCAGCATGTCTGTGGAGAACGATACTGTTACCCTTGCTGTCAGCGATGATGGCATCGGTATCTCCGAATCAAACCAGGCACATATCTTTGACCGTTCATTCCGCTGCGATGAAAGCCGCTCGGCGTCCGGCTTTGGACTGGGATTGAGTCCTGGCACGCGCCGTGGCACGCGAACACGGTGGTGATATCAACGTGTCCAGTTTCCCCGGCGAAGGCAGCACATTTACAGTGGTTTTGCCCGGTTCCCCGTCGGCACCTGCCGGCAATACAACCACTTAACGCTACACTCCCCCGCAGGCATCCGGCGCGGCCAGATTTGCGCAGTAGCCTCGCTGATTGCAATTCTGTATCGTCTGCAGGGCGTTGTAATAACTTGTGCTGACAGTTGTATATTATTCAGTTGAAGAAAACGCGTTTACTCAACCTTCAGGAGACATTTATGATGCATTATCTGCGCCGCCCGACAGCCATTTTACTCAGCCTGTTACTTGCCCTTACGCCGCTGTTACCGGCACAGGCCGCAATGATTGGTAATGAACAGGTTATTAACCAGCACTCGCAGGGGCAAACTCGCGACAGCCTGCAACAGCTACTGGATCAGCAATCTGCTCGCCAGCAACTGCAGTCCCTGGGCGTCAGCCCTGACCAGATCAAGAGCCGCATCGACAGCCTCACAGACAGTGAACTGGCCCGTATCAACCGGCACGTTGACACACTGGATGCGGGTGGCAACATCCTCGGGATACTGCTGGTAATCTTTATTGTATTCGTGATCACTGATGTCATCGGCGCAACCGACATCTTCCCGTTCATTCATCCGGTCAAATAAGACCGGCATGTTTCAGGCTGCAGGCACCCGCCGACTGGCGGGTGTTTTTTTATGGGTGCTGGCAACTTCAGGCTGTGCAACAGCGCCGCAAACCCGGCAGTTACTGACGGACACACCACCCGCCATACCGCCTGCGATTGAGCTCACAGAAACACCTTTCTTTCCGCAACAGCAATACCAGTGTGGCCCCGCCGCCCTGGCAACGGTGCTGTCGGCACAGGCCGTAAAGCTGACCCCTGATGAGCTGGTAGACGCGGTTTATATTCCGGCGCTGCAAGGCAGCCTGCCGGAAGAAATGACCGCCACAGCACGACGTTACCGGATGCTGGCCTATCCCGTGGACAAGCTGATCAGCCTGTTAACGGAAATTGCCCATGGCAACCCGGTGCTGGTGATGCAGAACCTCGGCAACGACTGGTTTGAAAACTGGCACTTCGCGGTTGTCATTGGCTACGACCTCGAGCAAGGCGAGATCATGCTGCGCTCCGGCACCACGGCGCGCTGGCGGACCACGTTATCCGTGTTCGAACGTACGTGGTCACGCAGCGACTACTGGGCACTGGTTGTCCTGCCAGCCGGGAAAATACCGGCCAGTGCCGAATTAACACCCTACCTGCAGGCAGCCCGCGATCTGGAAACCTCGGGGCAGGATGCAGCTGCACTCAGGGCCTACCAGTCCGCCAGCCGTCACTGGCCGCATGAACCCAAGGTGTGGCTAACCTACGGCAACAGCCTGTATGCCGCTGGAGATATGACGACGGCCGCCAGTGCATTCCTGCAGGTTACCCGGCTGTCTCCCGACAACCCGCAGGGCTGGAACAATCTCGCCTATGCGCTGGTACAAACAGCTTGCCCGCAACAGGCCAGGCGGGCAGCTGCGTGCGCAGTCATGCTGGATAGCAGTGATACCAATTACCGGGATACACAGGAAGAAATCGACAGTCTGGCCAGCGGGACCGACCGTTCCGGCTGCGCGAGCGTTACTTGCCAACAATAATCGGCAAAGGTATATCACCGCCGCATCGCGGACACGGTCCGCTCCTGCAGGTAAAACCGTAGAGGCTTGTGCTATGCAGGAGCGGTCCGTGTCCGCGACAGGCAGTAAAAACAGCCTCTAGTTCTGCCATACCGCAAAACCCTGGGCACGCAGCCACGTTGCCAGTGCCGCCTCACGCTCACTCTCGCGGATACCCCGGTCATCGAAATCCTCGATCAGCTCAAGCGCCAGTTCAACACCGTAATTACGCGGATACTTGCTGCTTCTGTAACCCAGCATGTGTTGTTCAAAACGGTCGCCGGGCTCATGAATGGTCATCCCCACGTAAACACAGGGCATACCCTCAATGTAAGCGATGTTCTGCTGGCGAAACTCCCTGACCCACAAAACTTCCGGATCAAGCGTAATAACATACAGGTTGCGGCGCTGTTTGTTTTTGCCGGCAGCGCGTGCCTTCTTCTGCCACTGCAGAATTTTCCGGTCACGCTCCTCGTCCTTCATCCGTCACCCCCGCCGCTCGACTACCCTGTCTGTATAGTCGTTTGCCAAACATGCAGGTAGAATAGCAGCCCGCTTAATCAATACGACAAGGATTTTTGATGAACGACGTTACTGCCTGCCCCTGCAACTCCGGGCTGCCTTACGCCAGCTGTTGTGAACCGCTGATCAAGGGCGCCACTGCGGCATCAGGCCCGGAGGCACTGATGCGGGCGCGCTATTCGGCCTTTGTCCATCAGGAGATGCCCTACCTGCTGGAAACCCTGCATCCCGGCCAGCGCAGTGATTACGACGAGGAAGGCGCTGCCAAATGGGCGCGCGAGTCAGACTGGACCGGCCTGGAAATTCTCGACGTGAAGGGCGACCCGGCGACGGATAACAGCGGCAGTGTCGAGTTCAGGGCAAGTTACCGGCGTAATCATGAAAAACTGGAACACCATGAACTGGCGGAATTTCGCAAGACCAACGGCATCTGGTATTTCTATGATGGCAAGATGGTCACCGCCGGCCAATACCGGCGCGAAACCCCCAAGGTCGGGCGCAATGACCCCTGCCCGTGCGGCAGCGGCAAGAAATTTAAAAAATGTTGCGCGAACAATTAAACCCGCCTCAGCAAAACCTGTGCTGTAACAGCTAAAGCCGCTGGCCTCATGCAGGTGGCAGCGAGCCCTGCAGCAGGCGCAACACATTGCCGCCCATTATTTTTGCAATATCCGCTTGCGTGAACCCATCCGCCAGCAAGCCGGCTGTTATCTGTGCAACACCGGCCGTATCAAACGGTGTCTGTACCGTGCCGTCAAAATCCGAACCCAGCGCCAGGTGTTCAACACCCACCAGCTCCGCGGCATAGCGTATTGAGCGGATAATCGCCTCGACATCTTCGCCGCAACTTGCATTCGGCCAGTAACCAATCCCGACAACACCACCGGTCGCGGCAATCGCGCGTAGTTGCGCATCTGTCAGATTTCGTGAACCCTCACAGGTTCCGCGCACACCGGTGTGTGAACTCACAAGCGGGCGCGTCGCCAGGGCCAGTACATCATCAAACATGGCCGGAGATGCATGCGCCACATCAATCAGCATGTGCAACGCCTCGGCACGCTCGACCACCGCGCGACCAAACGGGGTAAGCCCCTGCTGCTGTTCGCCGTGAGCAGAGCCGCCGGTTTCATTATCATACAAGTGCACCAGTCCCAGCATGCGATAACCGGCAGCATGCATTGCATCGACATTCTGCACGTCGCCTTCAAGCACCTGCGCACCTTCAAGCGCAAGCAGGCCCGCCACCATGGCGTGCTTGCCGGCACGCACAGACAGGTATCTTTCAAGATCAGCCTGTGACCTGATCAGCAACAGCTGCCCGTCAGAACGATCCGCAAACAGCTGCAGCTTGTCAGCCAGGTACAAGGCGCGTTGTTTAAGGCTTGTCCATGTGCGTATCGGCCAACGCTCTGCAACTGCCAGCAAGGTAATGATGTCCGCACTGTCAGCCGAATTCTTCTTCAGATTACGATTGAACGGCACCCGGGTGACCGCGGAAAAAACCTGCAAACCAACATTGCCCTGTATAAGCCGCGGGATATCGAGCTGGCCAATGCTGTCGTGCACCAGCAGGTCTCGATCCCATAACAGGGAGTCTGCATGCAGATCCGCTACAAACAGGGATGCATGCAATTCACTGGCAGCGGCAGATACCGGATACGGCGGCAGCCCGGCCACCGGGTTATTCCTTCTGGCAGCCTCACGCGGCACTACACCGAACAATACAGCTGCCGCGACTACGCTCAGTGCAAGGGCAATGCCCGCATAAGCACGCAATCTCATCAACAAATTCCGTCCGCAAGGGTTACGCGACTAGTCGTATTCATCGAGCAGAATCATACGCAGAATAAAACCAGCCGGCAGATTGCCGATAAACACCGGCAGGGTTTGCATCAACATGGAGTCATGCGCCTGGCCAGAGTCGTTATACATCACGCGTCAATCAACCGGTATATTCCAGTTCCGTATGACATTGTCGGCATACGTACCTGCCTGAGCCACGCTGTACCCGGTTGTGCCGAACAGCACTGATGGCATGCGGACCACAGTCACAGCGATAGCTAAACCGCCGCTGCCGTCTGATCGGCACACCACTGAGGTCATAGCGACAGCTTACTGCCGGCTCTGCACCCAGCAAACACATCACTGAGCGCCACTCTTCACCATGCGGGCGGACATTTCCAGGGCCATACAACATATCCGTCAGGTAATGTGCCACCTCGTGCGGAACCGTATTGGCAAGGTTGTCAGCAAAATATTTCGCAAAGATATACGGGTTATAGCGTATACAGCGTTGACGTTTTTGGACCCGGTACATGCCGGCTGCCCTGCCCTGCAGGTCAAACGTCACTGGCGGCAGGCTGAAATCACGTCCCAGCAACCGGCCAGCATGCTCAATGCACGCACAAGTTGCATCCAGCACCTGTTGCTGTGCTGCTGCGCCAATCGGTTCCAGCGTCATGTCATGCTGTCATCTTGTGTTAAACAGGTATTTATTTCCTGGTAACTATACCACCGGGCTGAAACATCGCCACAGGAGACATTCCACATCAGCTTAACTTATTGCGTTTCACTGACTATCCTTAGAGTCAATGACCATTGACATTGCCAACAGCTATCGCCTCGTTTCGGTCGTGTTCCTGCGCTTGCTGGGCATTATCTACCTGATAGCCTTCATCTCCCTGGGCGTACAGATTGAGGGACTGGCCGGCAGCGAGGGAATTATTCCGATCGAGCCGCGCCTGGCAGACTTCGCTGCCAACAGCGATAGCTGGCGATACCTGCAGCTGCCAACCCTGTTCTGGTTTAACGCCAGTGATACAGCGCTGCTTGGCTCGACCCTGCTGGGTGGACTGGCCGCCCTGCTGATTATCGCGGGCCGCTGGACACGGGCGGCGCTGGTCTGCGCCTTTGTTCTCTACCTGTCCCTGTTTCATGCCTGCCATCCATTCCTTAACTTTCAATGGGATACGCTACTTCTTGAAAGCGGATTCCTGGCTATTTTCCTGACCCCCCGGTCACGCGTTGTCATCCTGCTGTTCCGCTGGCTGCTGTTTCGCCTGCGCTTCATGTCGGGGCTCTCCAAGCTCTCCAGTGGTGATCCCGCCTGGTCAGGGCTGACCGCGCTTGATACCTATTTCGAAGTACAGCCACTGCCAAACCCGGTGGCCTGGTATATGCATCAGCTACCTGAATGGCTGCTGCGCTTTGGCACCGGCGCCACCCTGTTTATCGAGCTGGTAGTGCCTTTCATGATGTTCCTGCCGCGCCGCTGGCGCTTTGCCGCCGCCTGGATCACCATCTTCTGGCAGGTGCTGATTATCCTGACCAGCAACCATAACTGGATAAACTTTCTCACCATCGTGCTGTGTCTGTTCCTGTTTGATGACAAGGCACTGCAACGGTTGCTGCCAGAGCGCCTGTCGACAAGGCTTGCATGGCAACCGACACCTGCACAAAAAGGCAACAATACTATACGGCGTGTTGCTGTCGGACTACTTGCGACCGTGCTGTTATCAGCCGGCAGCCTGAAGCTGTATGAGCTTGCCACCAATCAAACCATCCCCGGCAGAAGCGGCGATCTGCTAAACCTTGTTTCGACGTTCAGCATCGTCAACAAGTATCACGTGTTTCCCACCATGACGACATATCGTGTCGAGCTGGAACTGCTGGGTTCCCGTGATGGCAAGGAGTGGCTGCCGTATCGCTTCAAATACAAACCGGATGTGTTGCAGGAACGTCCCCTGTTTGTTATTCCGCATCAGCCAAGACTGGACTGGCAAATGTGGTTTGTCCCCCTGCACCCGCGACACGTTCCCTGGTTTGGTTATTTCCTGACAGCATTACTGGATAATTCACCGACGGTAACAGACTTGCTGCAAGACAATCCGTTCGCTAACGGCGCGCCTCCGCGCTACATTCGCGTGAATGCCCATCAATATCATTTCACCAACCATGAAGAACGTGAACATAGCGGCAACTGGTGGCGACGCGAATCACTGGGGCCATTCACCCCGCTACCCTGGGCAGAAAAACTGCCCGGCCCGCACCTGCAGGAGCAGGCCCCGCGCACAATCCCGAGGTAGATTTATCGCGCCCTTGGTACGCCCCACACACCATTAACACCGCAGCTCACCTGCAGGAGCGGACTATGTCCGCGATCTCGTGGCAGATTCATCGCGCATATGATGCGCTCCCACACACCATTAACGCCGCAGCTCACCTGCAGGAGCGGACCCTGTCCGCGAGCCTGTGCAAAATCATCACACCGGCGATTTTTCTAATCCCGCAGCCCGACACCCAGACAGGCACACCATTCTGAAAATAATCCCTGGTCAACCGCCGCCACCGAAGATCGCGGTGTCAACTCGTGCGTAAATACCGGTTCACCCTCCAGTGTTGATGCAAAACCACCGGCACAAAGGAAAATATAATTTCCGGCAGCATAGTCCCAGATATTCGAACGACCGTGCAGATAGACATGGCTGCGGCCGGCTGCCAGCCAGCACCAGTCCAGCGCCACCGAACCAAAACTGCGTTGCGAAGCATAGGGGATATCGGACACCAGCCTTGTAGCCAGCGACGGCTGCAGGCGCTTGAAATCTACCAGTGCTGTCGCCTGCTGCAGCGACAATCCTGATTCAGGCGTTGCAAGTGGCTCACCGTTCAGGGTTGCCCGCTGCGTCGCGTCAGCGGCAAAACACTCCTCTCGCAGCGGGTCGTAGACCAGCCCCAGCACGACCTCACCCTGGTGCAGCAAGGCCAGTGACACACAAAAATACGGAATTCCTGCAGCAAAGTTACTGGTACCGTCCAGAGGGTCCAGGCACCATACCGGCTTGTCACTCAGCAATAACCGCCGCTGTTCCGACGCATCCATCTCTTCACCAAGAAACACCGTATCCGGATACTGTGCCAGCAACTGACCCGCCAGCCGCGTCTGCATAGCCAGGTCGGCTTCTGTCAACACGCTGCCATCCTTTTTGTGCTGACGAGCAACATGCGCAAAACGCGGTAACAGTTCCTGCCTCGCCGCCGGAATCAGAATTTCCTGCAAATCATTCATTGAATACGCCATACTACTCATACCTCTTCATGCAATGATCTGTATTATAGTCACCGTTTGCACTACGATTAAGCCATGCGCCTTTTTTTTATCCTGCTGCTCGCAACACTGTCTCTCCCGTCACTGGCTGACCCCGTATCAAAGCCGCGTTACGCGCAACAGCAACTCAGGGTCGCCGGTGATAACTGGACGCTCACCGTGCCAAACAATTTGCGGCTTGACCTGCTGACAGCTGCACTGGACAAGCCTCGCATGATGGAATTTCTTCCGAATGGGGACCTGCTTATTGGCTCTCGCGCCGGAAATATTTATCGGCTTGAGCCACCCTACACGCGTGCAACCATACTGGTCGAACTGGAAGACTACCCGCACAGCGTCGCGTACCGGGCGGGCGAGTTACTGATCGCACAGACAGACGGCCTCTACCACGTGCCGTATCAACCCGGTCAGTCGAAAATCGACTGGCATGACGTGCAACTACTGGCCGCATTGCCCGCTGGCGGCGGCCACAATAGCCGTACTGTATCGATTGGTCCTGACAAGCGCGTCTACCTGTCACTCGGCATTAGCGGTAACTGCTCCGACGAATACCTCGACGACAGCTATCCGTTTGATGAACGCCGTGGCGGCATTCTGGTCCTTGATGAAAGCAAACCGAATGCACACTGGCAGACCTTTGCATCCGGACTGCGCAACCCGGTGGGGTTCGACTGGCATCCACAGACGAAGCAGTTATATGCCTCCAATAACGGACCTGACCACCTGGGCTTTGAGCAGCCGCCCGAGTATTTTTCACAGCTGCCTGCCGGTTCGTTCCATGGCATGCCCTGGTTTCAGTTTGATGGCCAGTCCGTATACCGCGATGATTGCATCGACACTAAACCACCACGCCCCCGCAGCCAGGTCAGTATCCCTGCCGCCACCTTCCCCGCGCGCAATGCACCCATGGGTGTGGCTTTTGTACCGCAAGGCGCACTGGATGAACGTTTCCAGAATAACGCCGTGGTGGCCCTGAAAGGATCCTGGGGTACACAGCCAGCAGGCAGCATGTTCGGGAAAAAATCGACACGCCGGGCACCTGCCCTGTTAATGGTGCAATTCAGCGACGGCAAGGCGGTGAAGGTAGTCAGTTTGGTCAGTGGCTTTCAGCGCCCCGATGGCACACGCCTGGCGCGACCGGTTGGCGTTGCCATCGGACCGGATGGCGCCTTGTATTTCACCAGCGATACACACACAGAAGGCTTGTTCAGGCTGGGGCCCGACCAGTAACAGCTGAACTCGTCAACAGGGTGGCAGCTTGGTAGCCTGTGATGCGCGCATGCAAACCATGAAACCTTGTTGAGCTGTCTGCAGGGGCGGACCGGTTCATACAACCGGCGGCGTTGCGCGCAACTTGTCAACGATGAAAAGTGAAATCGCTGCTATCGGACTACACTGCCATTGAGGCAGGAAACGCTCAGTAACAATTGTTGTGTGCGTCTGATTTCCCGATGCGGGGAGTTTACTGCTGCTGCCTTTGCTCGAGCGTTTCTGCCAGCTCATTCAGCTCGTCGGCGACTTCCTGAAAACAGTCATATTCGCGCAGCTTCACCCGGTGACTGTAAAAACCCTCTTTCAGCGCCTTGATATGACGCATGATGGGCAGGGTTGGCCCGATCAGGCGGTGTGTATAAACCGTTGCCACAATCACCACCATCACAACGTAGACCGCAAGCAACAGCATCGACATCGATTTAAAATCGTGGATTTGCTGGGTAACCACCGCCTGTATGTATTCCGATTGCGTGGTATTACCGACCAGGGTGATATAGGTTTGCTCAAAGTAAAGCTTGGCAAACAAAACCGTGGTGAATACAAACCCCAGCGACAACAACAGAAAGTAAAACACCAGCTTCAGCTGCAGACCCGGTTTCAGCAGGAAATTCCTTGCCTTGCGGTTCTCGTTAAAGCCCAGACGCTTGAGGATGGATGAATTATTCTTCATGGCTGCGATACTCCCGGAAATACCGGCTATACAAAGGTCTATAGAATGTATCGCTGCTTTCCAGCGTAGCTTTAGGGCTTTATTGCCAGATGGCGTGCTGTACTCCCGTGCGCCGGGCAAGAGTGGCGTTACGGGTACGGTCGAGCCAGAGCAGTGCCCGGCAAGCTTGTCAGGCTGCCAGCAACAACCAGGAAAAATCTGGAATATTTCGAGAAAATACAGCTATCTACTTGTTATTACTTATCAAACTTCAGAAACGATACAATCGTCATTGTCAAACTGAGCAACACAAAGAGCGTCGAGAAGACGATCAATACCTCGGCCATGGTGACCCCAAACAGCAGTTCCGGGGTGTATCCACACGAAGTTTGCACCTGGAAGACGGCCGGAAACCAGCTATCCAGCGCCAGCCAGTCGGGCAGACCCAGGTCAAAGCCACAGTCACTGAAAGTAAAACCGCGTTCAGTTCCCAGCAACTGATAAGAACGCTCCAGCAGTAACACCGCCACCAGCACGGTAAACATATGCGCCACCGCATTCAGCCACCTGAACCGGTGTATAAATACCGCCACCAATGACACCAGTATCAGCGCCAGCATCAACATGCGTACATGTATACACATAACACAGGGCATCTCTTCAAGTACGTGCTGGTAAAAAAGCGCCACACTTTCGAATGCAACAGCCAGCAGCGCCAGCATCCACCAGTACCAGACACTTTTTCCGATTACCGCCAGCTTTCTGAACACATCAACACCCCGTTCTGACACGACACAAAATGTGCAGGTACTATAGAATAACTGCTGCCTGTATAGCCAGCATTTAAGCTCTCAGGCCCGGCGCAAGAAAGCAAGCCAGCGCGCCAGGTTCAGCAAACTGGCCAGCGAGCCCGCCACATAGGTCAATGCTGCCGCACGCAGTATACGCCGCACGGCTTTTTCATCCGTGCCTTCTATGTATTGCCCCTTCTTCAGGATGGGCAGAGCCTTGCCAAAACTGGCATCAAGCTCCACCGGCAATGTCACCAGGTGAACCAGCGTGGCGCTCGCCATGCTCCCCAGCCCGATCACGGCCATCACCAGACCGGCTGCCGGCACCCGCGTAACAATCATCACAACAGGCAACAAAAACATCGCAGCAGCACCCAGTTGCTGGGTCGCCGCCGCCAGTCTCACCAGCTTGGTGCGCAGCGCCAGCATAGCTTCGTTACGATGATGCTGTATGGCATGCCCTACTTCATGTGCCGCCACAGCAATCGCTGTCAATGAAGCATTGTGATAATTATCTGTTCCCAGGTTGACCACGCGGCGCACAGGATCATAGTGGTCACTCCCCCGCTTGCCCTCTTCCACCTGCACCCCGCTGATAGCAAACTGCTCCAGCAAATGGCGGGCAAGTGAGGCGCCATTTCCCGGAATATGCGGCAATACCTCGTCATAGCGACGGAAAGTGCGCTTTGCCCACCATTGCGGACCCAGTATTAACAGCACCAGGAGCAGCAGTACGATTGCAATGACCATGACAGTACCCGACTCAACGATAGCGAAGTGATTTTAACAGAGCATGGAGACACAGCCCGAACATGACTGACTGCATAACTGCACGCCCAGCCTGCGTGGCATGGTCCAGCCAGCTCAGACAGAAGCAGCAGAAATATAATGCCGGCAAAACCCCCGGCGGTTTCCAGCATCAATCGTGGCATGCTCGATATTCATACGGTGATTCTCCGCTGACGGACTTGTCTGCAACAAGGACCTGTAACGCGCAACTCACTATAACTGCCTTTGGCATCGACGACCAACCGGAAAACAGAATTCAGTGCATGCTCAATCTGTCCGGCAGACTTGCGTTGTCTGCATACCGGCAACCGCCCTGACCTCACACAAAGCTGTTCGTGTGCGCCTGCATTTGAAACAGCGTGCCGGGAAGACTACCATTGAAATTACTGTCTCATACACGAGCCTGCGTGACATACATATGAGCACACTGACAATACCTGTTCACGACAGAACCGGCGCACCTGCCGTGGTTGATTTCCTGGTCAACAAGCTTGCCGCGTAT
>Ga0316189_10002495_pt1 | contig 18009 bp, 15 predicted proteins | sample LowCovwburrow_MG_FD_204930 | JGI IMG/M metagenome (GOLD analysis project Ga0316189, IMG submission 204930) | Coastal sediment microbial communities from Maine, United States - Lowes Cove worm burrow | ecosystem: Environmental > Aquatic > Marine > Coastal > Sediment | place: USA: Maine...
TTTTACGCATGAATATTTCTTCGGAACCCCCGAGATCAGCAAATTTAAAACCTCAATCGTGATGGACCGGGTCAAGGTCTCACTCAATGTAGACATACAAGAATAAATAATCTGACAAGTTGAGTGTTAGCCCTTGACCTTCCAGTTACTGGAATGCCTATCTCTAGGCTACCAATCAATGTTCTGGAGAGCATCGTGTCCGGCATCAAAAAAACAGATTTTCAACTAGAAGGCATGTCCTGCGCATCCTGTGTCGGGCGTGTTGAAAAGGCGTTACGCTCTATCCCCGGCGTGTCAGAAGCGAACGTTAACCTTGCACGCGAAAGCGCCAGCGTAAGCTACAGCGAACCGGCCTCGCTTTCACAAGTCAGCCAAGCGCTGTCAGCCGCAGGTTATCCACTTGTCGCAGAGTCAATAACGTTTGAAATCAATGGGATGACGTGCGCCTCTTGCGTTGGTCGCGTCGAAAAGGCGCTTCTCGCAAAAACAGGAGTTATTGACGCAAGCGTAAATCTGCCCAGCGAAACAGCTTTGATCCGTTACATTCCCGGCGAAATCACAATCTCTGAGCTTTCAGAACTGTTGGCAGAAACGGGATACCCCGGAACACCCGCAGAAGAGAATCTTCAGCCTACAGTTGATCGAAAATTAGCTGAAATTGAGAAGTTGCAACGCCTCACGCTGATTGCAGCGGCGCTTGCCCTACCTGTGTTTGTTATCGAAATGGGGGGCCATCTGATCCCGCAGATCCACGCTTGGATCAGCCAGACGCTTGGCCATCAAACCAGTTGGATCATTCAGTTTCTGCTAACCAGCGCCGTTTTATTTGGACCTGGACGCAGTTTTTATACCAAAGGGTTTCCCGCCCTTTTCAAGGGGACGCCTGACATGAATTCGCTCGTCGCGCTGGGAACCAGTGCGGCTTATGGGTTTTCCATCGTCTCAACCTTTTTCCCAAGCCTGTTGCCCAGTGGTTCGCAAAATGTTTACTACGAGGCAGCAGCCGTCATCGTCGTGCTAATTTTGCTTGGCCGCCTGCTTGAAGCGCGCGCAAAGGGCCGCACTGGTGCCGCTATTCGGCGCCTCCTGCGGCTTCAACCGAAAACCGCCCGGGTTATGGTAGATGGCAAACTGGAAGAGCGGTCTGTCGACGCATTGGTTGTGGGTGATATTGTTGAAACGCGCCCTGGGGAACGTATCGCAATTGACGGGGAAATCACCGAAGGCAGCTCTTTTGTCGATGAAAGCATGATTTCGGGGGAGCCGGTTCCTGTCCAAAAACAAACTGGCGACGCTGTTATTGGCGGCACAGTCAACACTACGGGCGCTTTTCTTTTCAAGGCAACGAAAATCGGCAAAGACACGATGCTTGCGCAGATCGTGCAGATGGTTTCCGATGCGCAAGGTGCAAAACTACCAATTCAAAGCTTGGTAGACCGCATCACTGCTTGGTTTGTACCAGCTGTGTTGGCTGCTGCGGCTGTAACAATACTGGTCTGGCTTCTGATAGGGCCATCACCGGCACTGCAATTTGCGTTGGTTACCGGCGTGGCGGTGCTGATCATCGCCTGTCCTTGCGCCATGGGCCTTGCAACACCAACTTCAATCATGGTGGGCACGGGGCGTGCTGCGGAACTGGGTGTCCTTTTTAAGAAGGGTGATGCCCTGCAAATTCTGCAAGAAGTTGATGTTGTCGCCTTTGATAAAACCGGCACGTTGACTGAAGGGCAACCCGAGCTGACAAATATCATGGTCGCCGAGGGCTTTGAGGAGAGCGATTTCCTGATACTCGTCGGAGCAGCCGAAACAAAGTCAGAGCATCCCATAGCCACAGCTATAGTTAATGCAGCCCGTAGAGAAACCGATGAACTGCCAAAACCCGAAAGCTTTCTGTCTGTTACCGGTTATGGGGTTGAGGCCCGTGTCGAAGGAAAAAAGATTCTGGTTGGTGCCGATCGTCTGCTCCGCCAACAGGGTATTGATCTTGCAGAGTTTGAGGGCATTGCAAAGGCGTGGGCTGAGCGGGGAAAAACACCCCTCTTCGCAGCAATAGATGGCCAGATCGCCGGTGCCCTTGCTATTGCGGACCCTATCAAACCATCAACTCCCAGCGTGATCGAGGCGCTTCACAAGCTCGGATTGAAAGTTGCTATGATTACGGGCGACAACCAGGCAACCGCGAAAGCAATCGCAGATGAGCTTGGCATTGATCACTTCTCAGCAGAAATTCTGCCAGATGGGAAGGTCGCAGCGCTGAAATCCTTTGCCGAACAGGGCCTAAAAGTTGCCTTCGTCGGTGACGGAATTAACGATGCGCCTGCGTTGGCAGCGGCGGATGTAGGTATTGCGGTTGGGACCGGAACGGATATTGCGATTGAAGCGGCGCATGTGGTGCTTATGTCAGGTGACTTAACTGGTGTCGCAAACGCATTCGACGTTAGCCAAAGGACCATGCGCAACATTCGTCAGAACCTGTTCTGGGCATTTGGGTACAATGTTCTTTTAATCCCGGTTGCTGCCGGCGTTCTATACCCGGTGAACGGAATGTTGTTGTCCCCGATTCTGGCCGCAGGCGCCATGGCGTTTTCAAGCGTTTTTGTGCTGAGCAATGCGCTAAGGCTCCGATGGATGAACCCAATGAGTTTAAAAGTATCTCCGACACATTATGAGGGCACGAAAATTCCGTCCCCTGCCGAGTGAACAGGAAAAACAAACAGGAACTGGCTGATGAATATAGGACAAGTCGCTGAACGAACGAACCTGCCCGCTAAAACCATCCGGTACTACGAAGATATCGGGCTTGTGAAACCGATGCGAACAGACAACGGCTACCGCGCTTTTCGAGACACTGATCTTCACAAATTGACCTTTCTGGGGCGTGCCCGTGCCCTTGGTTTTTCAATCGAGGATTGCCGCGCCCTACTTGCGCTCTACGAAGATCAAAGCCGCGCGAGCGCGGACGTTAAACGCTTGGCGACAGAGCATCTTGTTGAAATTGAAAGTAAAATTGCAACGCTGCAAATTATGCATGACACGCTTTCAACTTTGGTGAAATCCTGCGCCGGGGATGATCGGCCAGATTGCCCAATTCTGAAAGGTCTGTCATCTAAAGAAGAGAAGCGCCCCGAAAACGAAAACTAAATCAACGCCTCTGGCGCTGAACAGCGTATCAAGAGTGAAATATTTTCGCAGCCTCAACCGCCAGTTCACTGAGACCGTTACATTGCTAAACGATCGCCCGCATTGCGTTCGGTTGATAGTGGTTCTGGGTCGAGACAATGACCCCCAAAGCATTGGTTAGCGTTGTCTGATCCGGCGCGGCGCTAAGTGAAATACGCACAGCCTCTGAAACGGGCGATGTCGCTGCAAAGCTCGAACTTGCAAGAATAATAACACCCGATCGTTCGACTTGATTAACGAAGTCTATTGCCCGCCAGGGGCTGGGCAGCGATAGCCAGATATGTGGTGCTTCGGGATGTGCGGAATAATTTTGACCAGCAAGAACCGTTGACGCGAGTTTTTGCCGTGCCACATTCTCTTCCCGGATCGACATTGCAAAATCCTGTACGAATCCAGAATAAATCCATCGTGACGCCAGTGCAGCAAAAAGCGGCGAAGTCATCATTGTCATCGCTTGAAGAACGGCGGCCAATTGCTGTGCCTTCCCCTCTGAAGGTGCTGCAATATAACCCAACCGAAGCGCGGGGCTTATACACTTCGAAAGGGTCGCAACATGCCAGGTAATATCAGGTGCGAATGAGGCAATCGTCGGGAGCGGCTTTAGAAGAAGCCCACTATAGGGATCGTCTTCAATGATTGCGACAGAGTTTTTTCTGGCGATCTCGACAATTTCCTGTCGCCGTTTTTCGGGCAGCGTCGCCGTCGTCGGATTGTCGACCGTCGGCGTGACGTATATCGCAGATAACTGGTTACGATCGCACGCTTCTTGGAATGCCGCGGGAATTATGCCGTCTTCGTCCATGGTGAGCGGCACAAGCTGAAGCCGCTGCTGGAACGCAACTGTATGAATTCCGGGATAAGAAAACTCTCCGACAGCGACCTGTTTGGACTCTTTACACAGCAGATGGCATATTGCGAACAACGCACTTTGGGCACCAGACGTTAAAACAACGCGTTCGGGGGAACATACGCCAATTCGCTGCCTCAGTAGTTCAGATCCGGCGCACCGGTTCGCCCAGCTTCCACCCGTGTCCTGATAGTTGAATTGAGCGGCTACATCATGCACGGCCTGCCCGATTTCCTTTGCAATGACCAAACGCAGTTTAGGGTTTTGTGGGTGCGCAGGGCTGTTCTTGCTAAGATCGAGCAGCGTATCTGCCTCTCGCAAGGGGGCTCGGTCCGCGCTGCTACCCAGTGCAACGAAAGAGCCCTTACCTGCCGTAGCTTCGATAATGCCCTCTTCCCGCGCGCGGCTGTAGGCTTTTGTCACGGTTGTCAGGTCGACCCCAAGCGCTGCTGCGACTGCGCGTTGTGGTGGCAACCGGTCGCCGGGCCGCAAATTGCCATTTGCGATGTCCGCCACAAGGGCGTCATAGATGCCCTGATGCTTCGACGTCGCGCTGTCAAAAAGTCGTAGGGTCCATCCTCTGACTGCGTCTTCTGTGGATTTGTATTGACCCATATTACTTCCTCAAAAGGACGCAGCTGAACACGTGGATTTCCTGTCAACGACAGCCATTAAGAAGAAGCTTCGCCACGGTCAATGGGGCCCGATCGTGTTACTAACTGTAACTTGTAGGCAAACAGAACGCATTTCATAGTCTGTGTATGGCATAAATTCCAAATAATTAACAGTCTTGGCGGGTTCGCCTTGTTGGAAAGCTGAGCTCTAAAAAGTCGAACGTGCGGCGGTTCAATCTTTCACTGATCGAGCCTAACCACAGAGAAACCAGACAGTCTTCCGCAATATCGAAGGCCGGCCAAGGCTCTGACCGGCCAATCGTTTTACAATTCAGTTTGGTCGCGAAAATAAGCTGACAGTTCGCACCCTCAGCTCAGCGCGATAACAGCCTCGATTTCGATTTTCGCGCCCAATGGCAGCGCGGAAACCTCGTAACAGGCCCGTGCAGGAAACGGTGCGGAAAACGCTTTTCCGTAAACCTCGTTCATTTCACTGAAACGAGAAAGATCCGTCACAAGGACTGTCGTCTTCACAGTCTTCTCAATACCTGTACCGGCGGCTTTGGCAATTGCGGCAATATTTGCCAGACATTGTTCGGTCTGCACAACCATATCGTCTGAATTGAAAGCTCCTGTTTTCGGGTCAACGGGTAGTTGACCGGACACGAACAAGAGGCCATTTACCACGCGGGCCTGGGCATATGGCCCCACGGCTGGTGGCGCATCGTTAGTGGAGATAGCTGTCATCTAGAAAGTCCATTCTGTTAGGTTAACGGTTAAGGATTAGCGTGCTTCGCATTCAAAAACCGGATCGGCTGGCAAAGCATGTGAAAGTTATTTTTCTGGTCGCGTGAAGTAATTGTACCAAGGTGCCTGCGGTTTCAGGCGCCCGTCTTCACCCCAGTCCTCCCAGACGTTGAACTTCAGGGGCTGTTCAACATCAAGGGTTTGTATTTTACGGCGGAGCTGGTTGGCATGGTTTTCATATTGCTGCCCTTCGCTTGTGTCTTTGGGGCCAATATCAAATGCCGCAAACTGGGGCAGGACAGTGAAGCCCATGTAGTGCAATGTATAATTTATCGGCCAAAGCAAGAGATCAATGTCACCGTTACGGCCGTCATGTAGAAAGCTACTTTCCGGCCCGCCAGCTGTGACAGACAGGAACGCCCTCTTACCCCGAAAGACACCTTCGTCGAACCGTTTACGCCCCGTGTAAAGCCCGTAAACCAGGACGCGATCCAGCCAGCCTTTCAGGATGGCTGGCGCAGCAAACCACCAGATTGGGAATTGTAGAATGACCAGGTCCGCTCGGGTGAGTTTGTCGATCTCTTCTTGGATGTCCGGATTTGTTGTACCCGCTTCATATGCGTGGCGCTGCTCAGCCTGAACGTCAAAACGATCCGGATAAAGCCGTGCACCAAAATGGCGCTTATCTTCTACGGGATCGAAGTTCATTGCGTGGAGGTCTGAAACCTCAACCTTGTACCCCAGCGCTTCCAGTTCAGCAACAGCGGTATTCTTGAGATATCCGTTAAAGGAGTTCTGCTCCGGGTGAGCAATTACGATCAGTGCGCGCATGTCGACCCACTCTTCATTTGCTGGATAAACCCTGAAAGAGAGAAAGGATTGCGACGACTAACTCGCATCATATCCGCCCTCTTCGTTATGCGTCTCATCGCCTGAAAGTGGCGGATTGAAAACGCAGATCAGATGTAGGTCACCTTTTGTCGCACGCAGGATATGTTCGTCATTTTTATCAAGAGCATAGACAGAGCCAACTTCTATGGGATGAACCGTTTCACTTTCAACATGAAACACTTCGCCCGCGCCTTTTATGCAGTAATTCGTCTCCAAGTGATCCTTGTAATGACAATGAACTTCCGACCCTTCCGGAACGATGGTGTGATGGACAGAATACCCCATGCCGTCGGACCGCACGATCAGGCGTGTGCTTTTCCACTTTTCGGTGACGACATGGCGCTCCGTATCCCTGAGATTCTCTATGTCATGGACAATCATTGTACTGCTCCTTTTCCAATCCTAACGAGAGGACGATCTAAAAACCGTCTCAACAGCCTGTGACAACGCCAGCAACGATTGGTCATCGTTGTTCGCTCCTGTGAGCAATACACCCACAGGCAGCTTGGGGTCGAAAGGAAGGGTTACGCTTGGTGCGTCGATACGGTTGGCGACCTCTGTGAGCCGAAAGGAAAGACGGTTAGGGGAGTAATAATTCTCGTCCGTCTCTAGGTCTGCCACCTTTGGCGGCAACATCGGAACGGTTGGCGTCAATAGGGCATCAAAACCCGCCAGTTGGCTGCGGTAGGATTCTGACAGTTGCTCCAGTTCATGCCTGGCCTTGAAATACGCATGCGCCTTTACGTTCTCACCAAGGGCGATACGAGGGCCAACCCGCGGATCATATTCATCTGCAAACTCCTCAAGCATATGGCTGTGCAACGAAAAAGCTTCGGAAATTATCATGCCGCCTTCGATGGCAACTTCGCCATACCTATCAAGCTCTGGCATATCCCGTTCAACGATGCGCGCGCCCGCCGCTTTCAGTGCCTTCATCGCCTCCTCAAAGGTTCTGACGACATCATTGTCAGCGTAATCCAGTGCGAATTTCGGCGGGACAAGAAAACGGTGGCCTCGCAAACCGTCCGGGACCTTCAGTACAGGTTCCGACCGCGCCAGCGCCCGGTCAGCGCGTGCGCAAGTTTCAACATCGCGTGCTATGAAACCGGGAACATCAAAGGTTGGTGAAAGATTGAGCATTCCACGACTGTCATAACGCCCCTGGCTCGGCTTAAAACCCACACCCCCGCAGAATGCGGCAGGTATCCGGATTGAACCACTGGTGTCGCTGCCCAATGCCAGATCAGCAAATCCGCACGCCACCGCAACAGCGCCACCTGACGTGGAGCCGCCTGCAACACGTTGACGGTCCGGGTCCAATGGCGTTCTGGGAGAACCGAAATGCGGATTAAGCCCCAGCGCCCCAAAAGCAAATTCGGTCATGTTTGTCTGGCTGGTTATAACTGCGCCCTGACGGCGAAGCTGGGCGACCATTGCCGCATCAGAACTGGCCGGTTCAGATTTATCCAGAAATTGGGAACCCGCCCCTGTTGGCCATCCCTGAACATCGAAAAGGGCCTTAACAGCCACGGACAATCCATAGAGGTCTGCGCGACCGCCAAGCGTATCCCATGCTTCTGCTTCGGCCAGTGCTGCTTCATCCCTTCGCCGAAGAATGCCAAGTTTACTATCTGCGGGATTAGCATCCATACACTCGATCTGCGCCGCGATATGCTGGCGAAATGGCAGCGTGTTTGCAGCAGGTTTTTCCGACATGTGCTTAACGTTCCTGTTCAACTCAAATAGGCGGCCTTCGCGAAGTCGCGCGCCCGTTCTATTCTTAAGCTAGGTTAAAACCATCTGGCTTCGCTTGCTTATGGTTATGACCGCTCTTCATAAACCAGACCCGGCGCGCAATCGCTTGCATCCAGCCAACCTCGCCTTCATTAGATTCCATACGCAGACCATACATATATCTTATTGTATGGCAATATAGCATGGTTATTAAGTATATATTGCCATACAATACCAGGGTCTATGCTATGTCTGCGCCTTCAGTTTGAGTGCCTGGTTACACAAAGCTGAGACTCCCGGATGCAAAAAAGAGCCGCTAACAAACACTGCCAAAAATGAAAATTTGGTGCGGGCGGCGGGACTTGAACCCGCACGGCCATACGGCCTCCAGATTTTAAGTCTGGTATGTCTACCATTCCATCACGCCCGCAACTGGCGTTGTTTTAGGTTTCTACGCCATCAACATCTTAGTCCATAATGGGAAATTCATCGGGTCACAATAGCTGTAAGGCCCACTGATTAAACCTTAAATCAAGACAGCATTTGTTCTGTTGATTCTGTGTACATTTAAGGCCAGTTGAACACACACACTATGAAGCAAATTTCAGAAGAGGGCAGTAAAAGCATCTTGCTTTACAATTCTTCACCCATTGGTTCTATCAATAGGCTTCGCTCCGGCAACCAGGGATTAAGTTCTAATGCGTCTCGCAAAATGGATTGCGCGACTTCTGTCCGCCCTAGCCCCATAAGTGTCAGCGCAAGACCGGCTTTTGCGGCAATATGATCAGGAGACAATTCCAGAGCCTGCTCCAGATCTTCGAGCGCGCCAGCAAAATCCTGTCGCAGAAACTGTACGAAAGCACGCTGGTTGTAGCCCTCGGCGTAGTCAGGACAATAGGCTACCAATTCATTAAACGCTTCATTTGCAGCTTCAAAGTTATACTCTGCGCGTTTCTGCATCCCGCGATCAAGCAGCGCCTGCGCGCGGGCGTCTGGCGCATTTGCCCAAATCTCCCACAAATCCTGGCTGATCTCGCGTGCTGTCATTTCATTTGGCGCGATGCGTATGGCTGCCATTAGTTCCGCCAAACGTGTTTCATCGTGCTCAACCGGCGGACACGTCTGTGCCGCAACCGGGGCAGACATTAAAAGGCTCAATAATATCCAGCGCATATCAACAGACTGCCAAATTTGAGATAATCGTCAAGTCACGGTTTTGAGACCATCTTCTTTCACAGCCTGCATCGCAACATAGGTCGACGTGCTGGAGACATAAGGTAAGACCGAAATTTTTTCTGCCAAAACAGAGCGATAGCTGCGCATGTCACGCGCGCGAACTTTTAAAAGATAGTCAAAATTCGCCGCCAGCATGTGACATTGTTCAATCTCCGGCACTGCGATTACCGCTTTGTTAAACGCTTCAAGCGCTGCTTCCCTTGTATCCGTCAAACGCACCTCGACAAAGGCAACATGATCAAGCCCCAGCCGGATTGGATCTAGAAGCGCGCGGTAACCCCGAATGAAGCCATCTTCTTCCAGGCGTTTCAGGCGCGCTTGCGTCGGTGATTTTGACAATCCTATACGTCGCGAAAGCTCGGTAACGCTCATTCGGCCATTCGACGACATTTCTGAAAGAATCGCGTGGTCAAATTTATCCAAATCAATTTCGCTCATTTTCCCGCCAATTCATCAAAACTAAGTTATTCTTCCTTCAATAGATCATAATATAGCGAAAACGACTTTATAACCAGTGATATCCTAGTCTAAATTCAGAGTTAGTGGGAATCATCATGTCTGCTACAAGCCTTGGCGCCCTGCGCAAAACAATCGACGCAAATACATACGCGGATGAGCAGAAAAAACTGCTCGAACTTTTGAAAATTGCAAATCTGTCCGATACGGATAGGGCAAATATTGTAGAGCGTGCCACCACGCTGGTGAATGACATCCGTAATTCTGCAAAACCCGGCCTCATGGAAGTGTTTCTGGCGGAGTACGGACTTTCGACTGACGAAGGGGTCGCGCTTATGTGTCTGGCCGAGGCGCTGTTGCGGGTCCCGGATGCGGATACAATTGATGCGCTGATCGAAGATAAGATTGCACCATCTGACTGGGGTAAACACCTTGGTCATTCTTCGTCTTCTTTGGTCAACGCGTCCACATGGGCGCTGATGCTGACTGGCAAGGTTCTTGATGATGATGAACCCGGCATAGCCCGCCACCTGCGCGGCGCAATAAAACGGCTTGGCGAGCCTGTGATCCGCACTGCCGTTGCGCGCGCAATGAAAGAAATGGGGCGTCAGTTTGTGCTGGGTGAAAGCATCACCTCCGCGATGAAACGCGCGGAAGGGATGGAAGAAAAAGGCTATACCTATTCCTACGATATGTTGGGCGAAGCAGCCCGCACAGAGGCTGATGCGCGCCGCTATCATCTGTCGTATTCGCGTGCAATTTCCGCCATTGCGAACGCCTGTAATTCCGACGATATCCGCGAAAACCCCGGCATTTCGGTAAAGCTTTCTGCGTTGCATCCACGCTATGAAGTCGCCCACCACGCGCGTGTTATGGAAGAGCTTGTGCCACGCGTCCGCGCGCTTGCAGGTCTCGCAAAATCCGCTGGTATGGGTTTTAACATCGACGCGGAAGAGGCTGATCGTCTTGCACTTTCTCTGGATGTGATCGAGGCCGTACTCTCTGATCCCACCCTCGCGGGTTGGGACGGGTTTGGTGTTGTTGTCCAGTCCTTTGGTCAGCGTGCCAGCCACGCAATCGATTTTCTCTATGCCCTATCCGAAAAACTGGATCGTCGCATTATGGTACGCCTTGTGAAAGGTGCATACTGGGATACCGAGGTAAAGCTTGCCCAAGTCAACGGCATGGCGGGGTTCCCCGTCTTCACCCGCAAAGCCTCGACCGATGTGAGCTACGTTGCGAACGCACGCAAATTGCTTGGCATGACTGACCGGATCTATCCGCAGTTCGCTACTCATAATGCACATACAGTTGCCGCTGTACTTCATATGGCAACAGATACGCGCGCTTTTGAATTTCAGCGTTTGCACGGCATGGGTGAACGCCTGCATGATATCGTGCTGGCAGCGAATGGTACCCGCTGCCGCATCTACGCCCCTGTCGGCGAGCATCGTGATTTGCTGGCCTATCTCGTGCGCCGGTTGCTTGAAAACGGTGCAAACAGCAGTTTCGTGAACCAAATTGTTGACGAAGATGTCCCGCCGTCGGTTGTTGCGGCTGATCCGCTGACTGAGGTTGAAGACTATCTTGATGCGCCCGAAAACCCGGCGCTTCTGACCGGCCCAAATCTGTTTGGCGACAGCCGCAAAAACTCTCGTGGTTGGGACCTTGCACATAAACCTGAACTTGTCGCGATCGACAAGGCGCGCAATCCGCACCAATCCGCGACCTTCGTGTCTAAACCACTCATTTCTGGCGCCTTGGAAAAAAGCAAACCATTGCCAGTGCTAAATCCATCTGACCCAGCAGATACTGTGGGCACCGTTCAACAGGCGACTGCGGCTGATGTTGCCACAGCACTGTCCGCCGCAACACCGTGGAAGGCAGATGCGAGCGAACGCGCGGATATCCTGTGTCGCACTGCGGACCTTTATGAGGAAAACTTTGGAAAACTTTTTGCGCTTCTCAGCCGCGAAGCCGGAAAAATCCAACTCGATGTTGTAGGTGAGTTGCGTGAAGCTGTTGATTTTCTGCGGTTTTATGCTGCAGAATCTCTTAAACAAAACGCGTCCTCTGCAGGCCTTTTCACCTGCATTTCGCCCTGGAACTTTCCGCTCGCCATTTTCACCGGGCAAATCTCTGCAGCGCTTGCCGCAGGCAATGGCGTTCTTGCGAAACCCGCTGAACAAACACCGTTGATCGCGGCCGCTGCCGTCGCGCTGTTTCACGAGGCTGGCGTTCCACGCGAGGTATTACAGCTACTACCGGGTGACGGGCCAACTGTGGGTGCCGCGCTGACTTCTGATCCGCGCATCTCCGGCGTCGCCTTTACCGGCTCCACTGAAACGGCGCAGATCATCCGCCGCGCCATGGCCGCCAACATGGCGCCATCCGCAACGCTTATCGCTGAAACTGGCGGGCTGAACGCGATGATCGTGGATTCAACGGCCCTGCCCGAACAAGCCGTACAAAGCATCGTCGAAAGCGCCTTTCAATCTGCGGGACAGCGGTGTTCTGCACTGCGGTGCCTCTATGTGCAGGAAGATATCGCGCCACATTTCACAAAAATGTTGTTTGGCGCGATGGACGAATTGAAAATTGGCAACCCGTGGGAACATGCAACCGACGTGGGACCTGTGATTGATGCCGAAGCTAAAGCCGACATCGACGCATATGTGTCCAAAGCGCGGGCAGAAGGCCGCGTGATGAAAGAACTGAAATCGCCAGTTGAAGGCTTCTTCGTTGCACCCGTCGCAATACATGTGAATAGCATTGCAGAAATGGAACGCGAGATTTTCGGTCCCGTCCTGCATATCGCAACTTTTAAATCACACGAAATCGACGACGTGGTCGCTGCAATTAACGCAACCGGATATGGTCTGACATTCGGGCTGCACACCCGCATCGATGACCGTGTGCAGCACATCGTTGAACGGCTTCATGCTGGTAATATTTATGTAAATCGAAATCAGATTGGGGCGGTTGTCGGCTCTCAACCCTTTGGTGGTGAAGGATTATCCGGAACCGGCCCCAAGGCTGGAGGCCCACATTACCTTCCAAGGTTCTGTAAATCTGAAACAAAAGAAGTTACAGAAGCACCAGCAACAATAGCAACCGCATCAGTCGTTCAAGACCTGATCAATAGCGCTGCTTCAGCGACGAGACCTGGTAGCAGCCAGAACCTTCCGGGCCCAACCGGGGAATCCAACCAGTTAACGCTGTCTCCCCGCGCGTCGATCCTATGTCTCGGGCCTGGAAAACCCGCTGTGCAGGAACAGGAAAACGCAGTTCGCACCCTTGGTGGCTCACCAGTACCTGCAGACGGGCTCGACGCAGATTCCCTTGCGACCCTAACCGGATTTTCGGGTGCGGTTTACTGGGGCTCTGATAAAGAGGCCCGTGCCTATGCGATGGCTCTTGCAACCCGCAAGGGCGCTATCTTACCGCTTGTTCGCGGTTCTATCGAGGTCGCGCATGTTCTGCAGGAACGGCACGTCTGCGTTGACACCACGGCTGCGGGCGGAAACGCAGCACTGCTCGCTGAAGTCGGTTCCTCTTGACCACCGCATGAACATGGGCGAGCCTTCTCCCATGTTCCCGATCCGTGACCACAACCCGTCTGAACGCACGCCCTATGTGACTTATGCCCTGATGGCGATCAATATCGCTGTTTTCATAAGTTACTGGGGCATTTTGAATAATCCCGTCGAAGTTTCACACTTTTTCCTGAACTGGGCGCTTACCCCTTACTTGGTGAGTGATGGCGAGATGATCTATACGCTCGTCACATCGATGTTTCTGCATGGTGGTGTCGTTCATCTTGCCGGCAACATGCTGTTTTTATGGATTTTTGGCGACAATATGGAAGATGAGCTCGGGCACATCGGCTATCTTGCATTCTATACGACCTGCGGCATAGGCGCCGGTGTTGCACAGGTTCTTGCGGATACGGCCTCTCCCGTACCAATGGTTGGGGCGTCCGGGGCCATTGCCGGGGTTATGGGGGGATATCTTCTTTTGTTTCCGAAAGCGAAGGTCGACATCCTGCTGGTCTTTATCATCTTTTTCAAAATTTTCCCGGTGCGTGCCTGGGTCATGCTCTGTCTTTGGTTTGTCCTGCAATTGCTAAGCGGGGCTGCAGTTAACACTGAGGCTGGTGGCGTCGCCTACTGGGCCCATGCAGGCGGCTTTATAATTGGGCTCATGCTGATCGTACCATTCTGGATACGTCAAGGCGGAACAGACTTCTGGCGAAAAACAGAAGGGCACCCACCTCATCCCGAGGCGCGATACAGATTTTCGCCTTCTTCTATCCCGAAAGTCCGTAAACGAAGATGAAACCAAACAAATTAACCTGTCATTGTGGCGCTGTTGAGCTAGAAGTCACCCTTTCAGACGGGCTTTCAACTGCTCAACGCTGCGACTGTTCATTCTGCCGCCGCCGAGGGGCAATTGCGGCTGCTGTACCGCTCGACAAGCTTCGCATTGTCAAAGGGGCAGATAACCTTACGCTTTATCAATGGGGCACAAACACAGCAAAGCACTACTTCTGCAAAACCTGCGGAATTTATACGCACCACCAACGCCGCCTTAACCCGAACGAATACGGCGTAAACGTTGGTGCTTTGGAAGGGGTTAACCCTAGCAAACTAGGCGATATTCCGTGGACCGACGGCGTCAATCACCCATCAGACCAAAAAAGCTAAGGTCAGATACTGCGGATCGCTTTTGCGAACAGGTTAAAGAGTTGTTCATTCGCACAGATAACCTCGCCATCCGCTCTCATATCTGCCTCAACCTTCAATGGCTCAATCAAACCGCCAGCTTCGCGAACAACGATAATACCGGCTGACAATTCACAAATATCAAGGTTCCGCTCCCAATATCCGTCAATTCGGCCAGCCGCGACATAGGCAAGGTCAAGCGACGGAGCCCCTAGATGCCGTACACCAGCAGACGCCGGTAAGATACGTGCAAGATCCTGAAGTTTTTCGGGTAAATCGCTGTCACCACTTGCGGGAAGCCCGGTTGCGAAAGTTGAGTCGATCAGCCGGTTACGGCCAGACACGCGCAGACGACCTTCATTCATCCAGGCACCCTGACCTTTTTCAGCAAAGAACACCTCGTCTTTTGAAGGGTCATAAATCACGCCTGATACAATTTCGCCTTTGTGCTCAAGGGCAATTGAGACCGCAAAATGAGGTAATCCATGCAAGTAGTTAATTGCTCCATCCAGCGGATCGACAATCCAGCGACGAGTCGGGTCTTTTCCTTCAGTTTCCGCGTGACCCTTTATCAACCACCCATAAGAAGGCCTTGCATTCATGAGGTCTTCCCGAAGAAAACCTTCGACCGCAGTAACCGCCCGGCGCGCGAAATCGCCAGCGCCTTTGACCGAAGTCTGGAGGTGTTCAATTTCACGAAAATCTTTCGCGAGCGAACGACCGGCTTTGCGCGCGGCTTTGATCATGACGTTAAGATTGGCACTGCCTTGCATCGAAGGGCTCCTTTGTCAGGCCGCGCGTATACGCCTGTTGTGCTTCCTTGCCAAGGTTTATCCGTTCCAAAAATGAGGCGCGTCCCGCGCCACTCTTTCTGGCACTTCGTGCGGCTTTGTGCTCCGCACGGGGATATTTTTAGAATAAAGAATTCAGCACTGATTTTCTTTGTCCCTAAAATATCCCCGCCGGAGGCAAACAGAGCTCCGTAAGGAGCGATCTAAAGAAATGGCTCAGTATGAGCCGCAATTTTACGGAGAGTTGCTGCAACCTATCTACGTTGAAGTTTTAAAGGTTCTGTCCGCGCGAGCCGTATCAGGTGTGACATAAAGGGTTTCGTGGTGTCCTCTACGCGCGTTGCGGCGTAAAGTCGCCGCGTCAGACCGTTTTCCGTGATCCGGCGCGTGACATAATCTGAATTGTACCGAACTTCTCGTACGACCCAATCTGGTAAAACCGACACGCCTCGGTTTGAAGCTACAAGCAGAAGAATAACCGCTGTCAGTTCAACCTGTCGAATTGCGCGCGGCTCAACCTTTGCGGGTGTAAGCAGCTGTGTGAACACATCCAGTCGTGTTCTTTCTACCGGATAGGTAATCAGCATCTCATCGCGAAAGTCTTCAGCGACGATATATTCTTTTGATGCCAGCGGATGCTGTGCTGAGGCGACAAATACCGGCTCGTAATCAAACAGGGGTGAAAATTCCACTGAATCAATAATTTCCGGATCAGAAGATATGACCAGATCGACCTCTTCCTTTTGCAATGCAGGCAGTGCTTCAAATGCAAGACCAGGCCTGATATCGACGTCGACATCTGGCCAGGCCTTTCGAAATTCTTCGAGCACAGGAAACAGCCACTCAAAGCACGCGTGACATTCAATCGCGATATGCAGGCGTCCCGTTTTACCCGATTGCAACCCACGGAATTCTTCTTCTGTTGCTTCGATCTCCGGAAGAATTTTTTCCGCCAATCGCAGCAGTCGCAGACCTGCCGCCGATAGTTTCAACGGTTTTGAGCGGCGGACGAACAACTCTGTGCCCGCCTGATCTTCGAGCCCCTTTATCTGATGCGAAAGTGCCGACTGCGTAATATGCATCAAATCAGCAGCCTTGCCCAATCCGCCCGCGTCGTGGATCGCCTTGATAGAGCGAAGGTGACGAAATTCCAGATGCATTATGATGTCACCCTCATATTGATGTTGAATATTATGAATTTGCCTCATGAATAACGAAGTGGCAAAAGACCTGCAACCCATAGACAGGATCACTTTGCGATGAACACGCCTAACATTTCGTTTGAATTCTTCCCGCCACAAACATTGGAGGCCTCTTTTCGCCTTTGGGATACAGTACAGGTTCTGGCACCGCTTTCGCCGGATTTTGTCTCGGTTACTTATGGCGCAGGGGGCACCACGCGTGACCTAACCCACGAAGCTGTAAGTACCATTCACAACAATTATGGTCTGAACGTTGCCGCGCATCTGACCTGCGTTGATGCAACACGCGCTGAAACGCTGGCGATTGCGGATCAATATGCTGCTGCCGGGGTGACCGATATCGTTGCCTTGCGGGGCGACCCGCCAAAAGGTGCTGAGCGTTTCACACCCACGCCCGATGGTTTTGCTGATAGCTGCGAACTGATAGAGGCGCTGGCCGATACGGGGCGTTTCAAAATCCGCGTTGGCGCATATCCCGAGAGCCACCCTGAAGCCAGCAATCGTTCGCAGGATATTGATTGGCTGAAGCGCAAATTTGAGGCTGGGGCCTGTGCGGCGATTACACAGTTTTTCTTTGAAGCTGAAACCTTTCTACGGTTCCGGGACGAATGCACGAGAGCCGGTATCACAGCACCGGTAATTCCCGGAATTCTGCCGATCAATAAATGGGCGGGCGCAAAGAAATTCGCGAAACGCTGTGGTACGGCGGTGCCTGCGTGGTTGGATGATGCATTTCAGAAAGCAAAACGCGATGGGCGCGAAGACCTTCTTTCAACTGCGCTGTGCACAGAACTTTGCAGTGATTTGATTGATGAAGGTGTTAATGACTTGCATTTCTATACGCTGAACCGACCGCAACTCACACGCGAAGTGTGTCACGCGCTTGGAATTCAACCTAAACTGAGCTTGCAAAAAGTTGCCTAGATAAACCGTTAGGCAACAACCGCAAAGCGACATGGACTTGTTTCTAAAAAACGGCAAAAGGGCAACCCCAAGAAGCGAAACTTAACGGGCCACATCCTTTGCCGTTGCATGTTCCTCTTTTCTGGAAATACTTTTGTTTACAGGAAGTTGGTACTTCACGGCGAGCTTGTGATCTTTGGACGTTTCATGAACAGATTCTGAAGGATCGGCACCGATCACGCGCACCTTGCGCGCAATGAAGAGTTTACCCCACCCTTTGAAGGTTCCAACGGCTGGGGCGCCTGGATCCACCAAAAGGCGCGTACGCCAACTTTCTGGCAATGCCAATCCGCATCCTTCTGCTTTCTCGAGCATCCAGATTAACGAAACATTCGAAAGCGGCCGTGACGCATGGTGCGTGCCAATCTGACCACCTACGTCACCATGCGCACCGCGAAACCAAACTTGCTCCATTTGGCCAGACCAGTCACTTGGGCATTTCCAGATCTCCGGTGCAAAGGCTTCGCGGGTTTCGTCAATAGCGAGAGCCTGATAGCCATTGCGGATCGTGTGGCCAAGGTGGTGGTTATGAAACGCATGACGGGTTTCATAGAGTTTCCAGACGAGAGGCAGGCGCAGGCCCAGCGCCTTGACCGTATCCCATACGCCGACCATCTCTATCTC
>Ga0316189_10002496_pt1 | contig 18004 bp, 14 predicted proteins | sample LowCovwburrow_MG_FD_204930 | JGI IMG/M metagenome (GOLD analysis project Ga0316189, IMG submission 204930) | Coastal sediment microbial communities from Maine, United States - Lowes Cove worm burrow | ecosystem: Environmental > Aquatic > Marine > Coastal > Sediment | place: USA: Maine...
CGAGGCTGCTATCGCCGCCGGCGCCACCACGGTCAATCTTCCGGACACTGTGGGCTACGCCGTGCCCGAAGAGTTTGCAGACCTGGTTAGATATGTTATCGATCATACGCCCAACATTCAGAAAGCCGTATTCAGCGTGCACTGTCACAATGATCTGGGGCTGGCAACGGCAAACACCATCGCAGCCATCAAGGCCGGCGCCCGTCAGGCAGAAGTCACCATCAACGGCATCGGGGAGAGAGCCGGCAATACATCGCTGGAGGAAGTTGTCATGGCCTTGAGAACCCGGGCGAATTTCTTTCCCGCCGGTACCGGGATTCAAACCGAGTATATCCATCCGACCAGCCGCCTGGTCAGTATGATTTCCGGTATCATGGTTCAGCCGAACAAAGCTATCGTGGGTGCCAATGCATTTGCCCATGAGGCCGGAATACACCAGGACGGCGTTTTGAAAAACCCCATGACCTATGAGATAATGAAACCGGAAACCATCGGGCTGAGCGCCAACAAGCTGGTCCTTGGCAAGCATTCCGGCCGGCATGCGCTGCGTTCGCACTTGAAAGACATCGGATACGATCTATCCAACGAAGAGCTTGATCTTGTTTTTGAAAAATTTAAGGAACTGGCAGATAAAAAGAAGCAAATCGTCGATGAAGACCTTGAAGTGATTGTCACCGAAGGAATTCTGCGCACCACCGATATCTTCAAACTCGAATATCTGCATGTTACTGCCGGAACCACCGTCCTTCCCATGGCCAGTGTCAAACTTCAAATAAATGGACGCTCCGTGCAAAGTGCCGACTACGGAAACGGCCCCATTGACGCTGTTTACAACACCATCGCGAAACTCACCGGGACCGACTCGGAGCTTCTGCGATTTTCGATCAGCGCACTGACCGGCGGGACGGATGCCCAGGGTGAGGTCACCGTGCGTCTGAGGGAAAACGGTCTTGTCTCGCTGGGCAAAGGTGCCGACCCGGATATCATTACGGCCGGTGCCTTGGCTTACATCAACGGATTGAACAGGCTGGAATATTTAAAAGCAAATCCCATCAAAGAGGCGGCAATGCTGTAAAATTAGTAATTGTTGACAGGTTCAGGGTTCAACGTTCAGGGTTATGGAAGGTGTAAGAGGATTAAGAGGAAGTTTCGAGTTGCGGATTACGAGCTTTGATGGATGCTTGAGCGGACTACAGGCGGTTTAGATTTGAGATGGGAGATTTAAGAAAGACCGATGGACGACGAAAGACCGCTTCGCTCGGGTGAGGGACGACTGAAATCAGAGATCTGATGTCTAGGGTCAGATCGGTTTTGGATGGCTGATCTCGGTCCTCCGATTTCCGATCTCTTTCGTCCATCTTCCCTCTTCCTGTGCCGGCCCGATTACAACTTTGAGCCTTGAGCTTTTTTATCTGCCGAATTTCTAACTTTCCGAGCTCGGATTCCTTACGCGGTTTCCAGCGTTCCGATGATATCCGATATGCTAGCGATGTTTCTAGTGGCTAAAAACGTTTCAAGCCCGTCAATGACATCCGTGGTGACCTGGGGATTGATAAAATTGGCAGTTCCAACCTGCACGGCCGATGCCCCTGCGATGAAAAATTCTAGGGCATCTTCTGCTTTCATGATCCCTCCGATGCCGATGATGGGAATTTTGGCGACCTGAGCGACCTGCCAAACCATTCGAACCGCCACGGGTTTTATGGCGGGTCCGGACAATCCCCCGGTAATATTGGCCAGCCTGGGACGGCGGGTTTCAATATCCACCACCAGGGCCGTGAGGGTGTTGATCAAAGAAAGACAGTCTGCGCCGGCCTCCTGGGCCGCCAAAGCTATTTCTGTGATGTCGGTGACATTGGGTGACAGCTTCACAATCAGAGGCTTGGTAGTTTGATCCCGAACCCCTTGGACAACGCGGAAAGCGGCTTTCGGATCGACGCCGAATACCATGCCGCCGGCTTTGACATTGGGGCAGGAGATATTTACCTCGATTGCGGCGATAGCCTCAACCGCATCGATGCGGGCAGCCAGCTGCATATACTCTTCTTCCATTTTACCGTATATATTGACAATGACCGGTGGTGTCAGACGCTCCAGGAAAGGAAGCTTCTCCGCGATGAAGGCCTCAATACCGACATTTTCAAGGCCGATGGCATTCAGCATGCCGCACGGGGTCTCAACGATGCGTGGCGGCGGGTTGCCTTTGGTCGGCTCTAAAGACAATCCTTTCACGATAATCCCGCCAAGACGATTTAAATCAACAAGATGATCGAATTCCCGGGCATAGCCAAAGGTGCCGGAAGCCGTCATCACCGGATTTTGAAGCTGCAGACCGCCGATGTTCACGGATAAATCTGGTTTTGTAGACATTTTATGAATTTCCGCTATCTTTAATTTGCAAATTTTAATAATCACGAAGCATTGGTCTCGGCTAAAATTCACTGCCAAAACAGAATCATTGGAGGTATTTATAGAATATCCGTGATCGGATAGCAAGACGTCGTTTATAGGTAGCTGGGATGGTTGGAATGGCTTAGGCCCTTATCGCGCTTTTCTGACAACATGTTGTAAGGAACGTTAGGTTTCAAGTGTCAGTGTTCGGACTTCAGCAATTAAAAATAATTAAAAAGATCCTCAACCACCTGGGCTTGTGGGATGTCAAACACAAACCGCCGCCGCGAGCCAATAGCCCGCCGACTGAAGCCACAATCATTTATGATGAGTCCTCATCGCCCGGCGCGGATGACTATCGGGTCCGCCGGCGGATTATCCAATTGAAACCTACCTCAAAAAAAACCAACTGCAGGCACATCCGCCGCGGGCGGACTTGAATTGGCCTAAAACTTCAACCGCGGCGCAAAAAACTACTATTGACAACAAATCCCGCTTTGCTTATCAAGATGGTTATGGCGGTCGTTTAATTGGCGTCTCAATATATTGGGCTACATCTGAAACCGGTGCACTATTAACCATTTTTGATTAATCAGCTTTGAAAAAGCAAACTCTTATCCCTTCAACGAGTGTGACGAAATGTTGAAGTTGTTGACCGTTTTTACACAGGCTTACCGGGCTGAAGATTTACTCGGTGGCATTTTAGCGGCTGCTAGGGAAGATTCCTGAAGAAGGAGAAAATATAGTGATTGATCTCGATAATTTTATTTTACCGGAGACTCCGGCTATAGAAGACTATATTGTAGGGACCTATCTGTTCCGCAAACACTTGCGGGATCCCGGGGAAATAATAAAAACTGCTGTCATGATGGCGACGGAACAGACGACCGGAACCTGGATTCGTGTGCCCGGGGAAACCGGAGACATGGTTGAGAAATTCCGCGGCAAGGTTCTTAACATCTGGCAGGTTCCGGATCATGAGCAGTTTCGCAACGAGCAGGATGAAGAACGGATATTTTTCATTCAACTCGGTTTCCCCTGGCAAAACTTCGGACCTCAGATTCCGATGATGCTGACCACTATTTTTGGCAATATCTCCATGATTGGGGACATCAAACTGGTCGACATTCAATTTCCGAAAAATTTTGTCGATCAATTTCCCGGACCGCGCTTCGGTATCAGCGGTATCAGAAAGTTGCTGGGTGTCTCCGACAGGCCGCTTTTAAACAACATGGTCAAACCCTCAACCGGAATAACTCCTGATCAGGGGGCTGAATTACTTTTCCAGGCAGCTATCGGAGGCACGGACATCGTCAAAGATGATGAGGTAATGGGGAACACGGAACTGTCACCAGCCTTAAAGCGGGTTGAACATTACATGGCCAAACTGCGGAAAGCCGAAAAGGAGAGTGGGGAGAAAAAACTGTATGCGGTAAATGTCACCGATGAGCCTGAAGCATGCATAAAAATGGCCGAGGCGGCGGTCGCCAATGGAGCCAATGCGCTTTTGGTCAACTTCCTGCCAGCGGGCGTTGGATTAATTAACTCCCTTTGCCGCAACAGCAGTATTAAGGTTCCGATCCTAGCGCATTTGGATTTTGGCGGAGCACTGTATGCAAGCCCCTGGCATGGCATCAGTTCGTCACTGCTATACGGTAAACTGGCGCGGTTAGCGGGTGTGGACCTATTGTGCATTCCCACGCCTTACGGTAAGTTTTCGCTCAGTTATTCAAAGTATATCCAGATCGTCCATGGACTTAGAAGCCCCTTTCACGGCAAACCCGGAGTTTGGCCGATCGCCGGAGGCGCTATCAAACAAGGCCACATTCCCAGGCTATTTAACGATCTGGGGCGGGACTTTATTATTGGCGCCGGCGGAGCGATTCACGCCCATCCCATGGGGCCGGCCGCAGGTGCCAGAGCATTTCGGCAGGGAATTGACTTGATGATGAAATACGGCAAATTGGAGGAGCAAACATTAGGCCGTGAGTTGACGGTTGCCATAGAAAAATGGGGCGGCGGGTAAATCGCCCCCGCACTTATCGTAAAGGATTACGGACGGCTTATGAATGGTGAGCAAAACGCTGACTCAGTTTCGGATCAACGAATTTTAATATCATTTTACGGTGATGACTATACCGGTACGGCAGCTACCGCCGAGGCCTTAAGCCAGTCCGGTCTGCCGGCGGTCATTTTTACCGAACCGCCGTCACCCTCATACCTGGAGCGGCACTTTCCCGGGGTGAGAGCGGTGGGTATATCAGGCACGGCCCGAACCCTTCCCGCCCAAGACTTACCCCAGGTATTAGCGCCGATTTTCTTGTCCTTGAAGGCTTACCAGTCGCCTGTATATATTTACAAGGTATGTTCCACTTTTGACTCTTCTGAAAATGTCGGCAGTATCGGCCGGGCCATTGAACTCGGGGTCGAGATTTTTTCACCGGATTTTATACCGATACTTCCGGCCGCACCGAAACTCGGGCGCTATACGGTCTTCGGCAATCATTTCGCGGCTGTCGGGGATCGAGAAATATTTCGCCTGGATCGGCACCCGTCCATGGCAAACCACCCGGTGACACCGATGGGGGAAGCGGACTTGCGGCAACACCTGGCCCAGCAAACAAATTTGAACAGCGGCCTCATTAATATCTTGGAAATTGCTGAAGGACCGCAACGTATTAATTCCCGCATTGACGATCACCTTGCCGCCGATGCAGCGCTTATTTTTTTTGACTGTTTGTCTGATGAAGACCTGAACGTTGTCTGTGAAACAGTGTTTGAAAAAACCCGTGATACGAAATCTTTATTTTTTGTGGGATCGCAGGAACTGGGGTACGGGTTGACGGCGGCATTAAAGAAAACCGGCGTTTTTTCAGAGCCCGCCCGGATCGATACCTCTGAGAAGGTGGGGGATATTCGCGGCCCAGTTTTGGTCCTGTCGGGAAGTTGTGCGACGGTGACCGGGGAACAAATTTTGTGGGCTAAAAATAATGGGTTTCTTGATCTTCCCATATATCCCCACAACCTGCTCGATTCTGCGCAAAGACCTTCTGAACGAATGCATATTGTTGCTTCCGCGATCAATATGCTGGCTGAAGGAAAATCGGTGATTTTGCACACGGCAATCGGCCCAGCAGATGAGCGCATTGCAGCCATGAACCGGGCGATCGAACAATTGTCGTTGACCCATTCTGAAGCCAACGATATCCTTGGCCGGGAACTGGGGGCCACGGCCTTCGAAATATTGACTGGATCGACTGTAAAACGGGTGGCTATCAGCGGGGGAGATACAGCCGGCCGAATCCAAAAAATGCTTCGGATCGAAGCGCTGCAAATTTCAGCAACAATTGGAATCGCGGCACCGCTTTGTTACGTGTACAGCCGGTTGCCTGAAATCAATGGATTGGAGATTGCATTTAAAGGCGGCCAGATCGGGAGCACTGATTATTTCAACCAGGTTGAATGTGAACGCACGCTCGACTTTAAAGCAGCCGCTTTGGGGGAAATGTGATTGAATTTTTCTTCGCGTGGCTCATATAATTTAATATATTGAAATGGATGATACAATGAAAGTCGCTAAATGGTATAACAACAAAGATATTCGAATTGAGGAAGTGCCGACCCCCGGACCCGGTCCCAATGAGCTGCTGGTCAAAGTCATGTCCTATGGCCGCACGCAGGATTGAATCGGCTGTTGTCGAAATTCTGCGCACCGGCAAAGTAGCGACTCCTGATCTGGGAGGAAAAAATTCAACCACACAGATGGGCGATGCCATACTAAAAGCTATAGAATCCGGCGTCGACTGACATCTCTCCAGAATATCAGCCTGCATTTTTGTTTGACAAAAGATTTGGCGTTTATTAATAAGCGGCATTGATAAATGAAAAATTTTACATGTTACACATTACATACTGCATTCCGAATAATAGCTATTTAATTTTTCATTTATTTTCCTTCTGCTCCTTCGCACAACTAATCTGATAACTTTTACGGCGCTGGTTGGCACTTAATAGGCATTGATGCATCCAGGCAGCTGAAGAAAATTAACTCATCAAGAAATTAGGTCCCAGACGTAATTTGGAACTGGTTGAAGCCATTGCCACCGAGATGAAAACAAGGCCGAAAAACTGATGCATCGCCACATGAGTCTGGGGAAAAAGAAATTCTTAATCGAACTGGAAAAGGAGGAGAAAAGCAAAGTCTAGATTTAATGTTTTTATGGGTGGCAGTGATCGGTCGCAAGGGATCATGCGCTATTCGTTATGATTTTTGTCTGACCGACTATATTTAAAATTACCAGAAATAAAAAAAGGAGGTCTTATGAAGAAGTCAAAACATTTTTCAGCTAAGGTTTCACTCTTATTGGCCGCGATGCTTCTTGTATCTCTTGCCGCCACACCGGTTTTTGCCGCTGAATACAAACTTCGGATTGCCGTCAGCCATAAACCGGTCAGCCCATGGGTTCAGGCCGCACAGTATTTCGAGAAAGAGCTTGAGGCTCTCAGCGGCGGTCGAATTGATGTCTCCGTGCATCACAGTGCAACCTTGGGCAATACGCGCGAAGTTTGTGAAATGGTCAGAAACAACACGCTGGAAGCTGCGATTCCTGGATCTGCCCAGTTGTCGACCTATACGCCTGAAATAGGCGTGACCGTGCTCGCCTATATCTTTAAAGATGATGCCAGCATGTTCGGTGTCCTTGACGGCCCGATCGGTGATTACATTGATAGTAAACTGGCGGAGGCTAACTTTCATAATTTGGGTTGGTACAAGAATGGTTTCCGAAGCGTAACCAACGACAAGCGGCCCATTCAAAAGCTGGAAGATTTAAATGGATTTAAGCTTCGTGTCTTGCCGAGCCCCAGTGTGATAGCATTTTTTAAAGAGGTCGGGGTCAATCCCATGCACATTGACTGGGCAGAATTGTTCGAGGCAATGAAAAAGGGGGTTGTCGAAGGCCAGGAAAACCCGCCCTTCTTTGTCTGGCTCGGAAAAGTATACGAGATGAACAAGTATTATTCATTTACCAAACACATGAATGAGCCGGGCATCCTGGTATTAAGCAAGAAATTCTATGACAATTTGCCTCAGGATTTGCGTCTGGTTGTCGATGTGGCCGCAAAAAAGGCCGAGATGTGGCAGCGCGCCAAGATGACCGAGTCTAATGCAGAAAGCCTTGAGAAATTAAAGAAGGCAGGGATGCAGATCAACGAAATTCCGGAAGCGGAACTCGATCGATTCCGAAAAGTGACCTATGAAAAGGTTTATCCGACAGTTATTAAAAACAAAGATTTAGGTCCCGATACAAAGCAACTGATTGATATGGTCATCTGGGCACAGCAATAGCGCAAAAACCTATCTATTTGTGACAGCCAGCAACCCATTCCGCTCTGTGCGGGGTGGGTTGTTGGATTATAATCCGAACCAGCCGGAAAAATCGATACTGCCATTCGGTTAAACCATTTAGGGGCAAGCCTTTAGGCGGACTATTATGCTACTTGACTATCTTCGCAAAGGGATACGTATTGTTGCCATCACATGCTGCGGGGGGCTGATCCTGTCGGTTTTTGTCAATGTCGTCCTGCGCTATGTCTTCAACTCGGGATTGGTGTTTGGTGAAGATTTGACCCGCTATCTCATGGTAGTCGTAGTTTTTTTTGCAGCCAGTCTGGCGTTGGATTCGAAAAGGCACATCAGCATAAATCTGTTCGTCGGCAAACTCAGCCGATACAATCAGCTGCGTCTGGAACTGCTGTTCCAGAGTTGCATGTTGGCTTTTCTGGTGCTCCTCATGATTTACGGGGCCATGCTGCTGCCCAACCAATGGACGGCCTTCATTCCGACTATGCGGCGGGTGTCGATGTTCTGGTTTTATATCAGTATCCCAATCGGTTGTATTCTAATGGGAGTTTTTCTGGTCAGAAATTTCATTTTCACACTCAAAGGGTTGAAACAGGAGCGGATTACCAGAGAAAAAAAGAGTGAAAAAAATTCAATTTTGAGCGTCGGTTTCATCGTTGTATCATTTGCAGTCCTGATTGCATCCGTTATTTCCTATTATTCAGGATCTGAAAGCGCGGTTTTTATCATTTTGCTCTCATGCTTTGCCTTCACTGTTTCCATCGGGATGCCGGTGGCTTTTAGCTTGGGAATTACCGGGGTCACGTTTTTTCTCATATCCGAAGATTTGTCAATGCTGGCCGTTCCGACCCTGATTTTCGGCGGTATCAGTCCCTTTGCCCTGATGGCCATAACTGCGTTCATTTTGACCGGTCTGCTGGTTGAAAAAAGCGGTGTTGTCCAAGATCTGGTCGATTTTTCCAACTCCCTGGTCGGGCAGTTTCCCGGCGGTCTGGCCCATACGAATATTGTGGCCAGCATGTTTTTTGCCGGTGTCTCCGGTGCGGCACTGGCGGACACCGCAGCTATCGGATCGATGATCATTCCGGCCATGAAAGAAAACGGCTATGACAGTAAATTCAGCGCGGTCATTACGGCATCATCTTCCATTGTCGGCCCGATTATTCCCCCAAGTGTCGGAATGATTATTTATGCCTATGCGGCACCCGGGAATGTGTCTATCGGGGGGCTTTTCATGTGCGGCGCCATTCCGGGGGTTCTTTTGGGATTGGCCATGATGGCCCTTACCCATTATTACGCCATTCGCCGCAACTATCCTGTCAATAAGGCGGGATTCGATATAAAACAGGTATTTGTGAGAGGATACAAAGCCTTCTGGGGCCTTCTGATCCCCGTCATAATTCTATTAGGGATTATGGGAGGCGTCTTCACACCGACCGAAGCCGGTGCCATCGCCGCTTTTTATGGCGTGTTTGTCGGTTTTGTAATCAAAAGAAAATTAACCTGGAAACTACTAAGAGAGTGCCTGCTTGAGTGCTCGGTGATGAGTGCCGTTATTTTTTTGGTCCTTGGCTGCGCCAAAATCATTACCTATACCCTGTCAATTTATCAGGCGCCTGAAGCAATCACTGCTTTTCTGCAGGATCTCACGGCCAACCGGTACCTTTTTCTTTTTCTAGTGTTAACCGCCCTGCTGGTTATCGGGTTTGTGCTGGAAGCGGTGGCCACTATGATTATGCTGGTTCCCGTTTTTGCGCCGGCGGCCGCGGCCTATGGTATCGATCCGCACCATTTTGGCCTCCTCGTTGTTATGGTCGTCCAACTCGCATTATTGACACCACCTGTCGCGCTGGGGTTGTTTATTGCCTGCAATTTGGCTCAGACGACAATCGAGGAGGTCATGAGTGACGTCTGGCCTTTTCTGGCCTTAATTTTTGGCATGATTTTAATCATCGCCATTTTCCCGGAATTTACCTTATGGCTTCCTAAAATTATGGGATATATCAATTAAAGAATCCATAGGAATTCATGAGGGGAATCGGTAGTCGAATATATTCTTTACTATTTTTAAGGAGGCATTAAATGGTCAAAAAAATAGGTTTCGTGCACACCGGTGTGGCGATCGCCGATATGTTTAAGCCGATGATCGCCGAACGCTTGCCCGGAGTGGCGACATTTCACATTGTGGATGACAGCCTGATTCAGGATTTACTGCAGGCAGAGCAGTTTACACCGTCAATCCTAAAGCGCTTGTGCAGCCAGGTTGAACTGGCCGAAGAAGCCGGCGCCGAGATGATTATGGTCACATGCTCCAGTATTGCACCCGGTGTCGATGTCGCCCGAAAGATGGTGAGTGTTCCGGTATTGAAAGTTGATGAGCCGATGGCTGAAAAGGCGGTTTCCTTATCCGATAACATCGGGGTGATGGCCACCGCTAAAACGACTATGACTCCCAGTGTTAACCTCGTTAAAGAGAAAGCGGCTGAAGCCAAAAAGCAGGTAACCATCCATCAAACCCTCAGCTCGGAGGCATTCGACTGTTTTTTGAAGGGCGACATGCAAACCCACGATCGCATTGTTAAGGATGCTGCACAGGAACTAAAAGGCAAAGTCGGGGTTATCGTGCTGGCACAGGCATCGATGGGCCATCTGGCAGAAGCGATTCAGGAGATTACCGGTGTGCCGGTACTCAAAAGTCCGCCGCTGGCAATGGACGCCCTGGTGGAAAAGGTTAAGGCATAAGATTTTTGTCAGGGTTAAAGTATCTGAGGGGGCAGGGAGTTTTTCTAAGCCGACCCGCAAGGTCGCTGTGTGGCTAATCACCACCAAAGCCGGATCAACTCGACCCTAAGGGTTCGCACTGAATGAACAAAAAACATTATGATATCGGAATATTGTAGAGGACGGAGTAATGGACCCGGTACTATCAATTAACACATTGGCCTATGAGGGATACGGTCTGGCGACCGCCTTGCAGGAAATAGCAAAAATCGGTGCAAGCCATGTTGAGTTGGGTTTTACGCGGGGCTGGACTGAAGGATTGACAGAAGCGCATTTCAGCAGGGCGTCGGCAGTGGAGATCAATCGTCTATTGTCTGATTTAGGTTTATCCAGCATCGCGTTGTCGGCCCACATCGATTTGACGACTGAAGATTCCGTCGATGAGATTAAAAGGCGAATAGATTTTGGCAAAAGGCTGGGGGTAAAGATAGTCAACACCAAAGTTGGCGCAAGATCCGGCCGCAAAGGATTTGAGAAAAATATTGAACCGATAGCAGATTATGCCGCGTCAATGAATATTATCATCGGGTTGGAAAATCCGTCCGAAGGAACAGACCAAATCATAACTTGCGGCAAAACCGGCGCCGAAGTCGTTAAGGAAATTGACAGTGAATTTATCAAACTCAACTATGATTTCGGCAATGCCTTTACCTACTCGAAAGGGGGGGTAGACCCGGCGTCAGATTATAAGGAAGCGCTGCCCCACGCCTGTTATCTGCATCTGAAGGACATGAAAAAAATAAATGGCCGCTGGGTTTTTGCTCAAATTGGTGATGGGGTGGTCGGTTATGGACGCATATTAAAAGAGATGGTCCATGAAAAAAGCATGCTCCCCTTGAGCATCGAGCACCTCTTTATCTATAACGCATCCCAGGACCTGGTCGTTCAAAGAAAAGCCCGGGCACCGGAACTTTCTCAAATCAGCATGAGCCTCAAAGCGTCATACGATTTTGTAAACCGGAGTATTCGTACCTGAAATCGGTGCAAAATACAGGTGATAAAGGGAATTTGCGACCATATGACAATTAACCAGGCTTGCATTGTTTATTTCGTTTCAAGGCTTAACAAAATGAGGCATAGATATGAGCATACCCGATGACATTAAGATTGGAATTCTGGGTGCGGGTGGAAAAATGGGGTTGCGTATCAGCGCAAACCTGCAAAAACTGCCGAATGAAATTTTTTACATTGAAAACGCTGAGACCGGCATCCAACGATTAACCGCAAGCGGGTTGAAGGTCTCTGATCCGGCAGAGATTATGGCCCGGGTCAATGTTCTTATCTTTGCTGTACCGGACATCCTCATAAATAAAATCTCAACAGCGGTTGTTCCAGAATTGAAGCCGGACACGACGGTCATCCTGCTGGATCCAGCCGCTGCGTGGTAGGTTTATCAGTTACACTGGATGAAAGGAGCCTGAAGTAATCACTGCCTGCCGCCAGATTCTTCCGAATCCTTGTCGGACCAAATTAACAAATTGAAAATAAGTGAAATAGATGCTGAACGAGGGGTGGTTTAGGGTCTTAGAACAAACTTTTTGACAGCAAAAAGGTGGTTTTAAGGAAAATCAGATTGGACCGGTATTTATTCAACCGAGCGAAGTTAATTATCAATGGCCCGCGCAAACAGACATCATCTATCTGGCTATAGCTTTTACGGAAGCCACCACTATTTTTAATAATCATGAAGCATTTGTCTCGTCTAAAATTCATTGCCAAGCAGACTCATTGGAAGTATGTATAAACTAGGTTGAGCGGTTTGGGGCTACGCCCTTCGGGCTTCGACCCCACACGCAGGGTTTAACGTTCCGGGTTGAAAAAGCACACACAGCTCATATCAAAGGGGTCCTGAATTTATCGTGGTTGGGAAACCGTATAATTGACCCTGAATGAGCGAAAAAAGCTCAATTGATTGTAAACTTTGAAACCCGAACCTGGAACCACTCGGTTTAGGTATAAGGCATAAATGCAAAGATAGCAAGGTGATGTTTATAGGTTGTTGGGATGGTTATGATCGTTTAAATGGTTGTGATGGTTTGGATGGCTTAGGCCCTTATAGGTTTTTTTCTGACAACATGTTGTAAGGAACGTTAGGTTTCAGCAATTAAAAATTTTCAAATAGCAAATCACAAATACCAAACAAATCACAATGACCGAAATTCAAAATCCCAATCAACTGGCTTTTGATCTTATTAGAGATTTTGATATTGTAATTTGGAATTTATTTGGCCCAAGCTTAAGATCAGGTGATGCTTGTAATTTGTTATTTCCGGTTTGTCCGGGTTAAGATAGTGAAGGCAGTGCCGTAACTTTGATATGCATCTTACTTTGAAACAAAGAAAGACTAATAAGCGAGTTGCCCTGATCTCCACCCCCTGGCCCCTTTACAATCGCCCTTCCATTCAGCTGGGTACCCTCAAGGCCTATTTACGGAGCATTTTTCCGGATCTGCTGGTCGACGCCCAGCATGTCTATCTAAAACTGGCCGAGGCCATCGGCTACCAACAGTATCATGAGATATCAAAGCGCACCTGGCTGGCGGAAACTGTCTATGCCGCCCAGCTGTACCCGGAGCGGTTTCAGCAGATCGAAAAGTTGTTTAATCGGGAATCCGGTCGCAAATCAGTTCTAAGGGTTGCCGGGCTTGGGAACATTGCCGCCATAGTTAAAAAAATATCGGATGAATTTATTAACAGCCGGAATTGGGACGAATATTTGCTGACCGGTTTTTCGGTGTCACTTTGTCAGTTGACCTCCGCTTTGTATTTTATAAAACGCATTAAAGAAAAGGCACCGAAACTGATCATTGTCATCGGCGGTTCAACTTTTTCCGGATCGACAACCGGGGAGTTATTTAAACTGTTTCCCGAAGTCGATGCCGTGATCAATGGTGAGGGCGAACTACCTTTCAGTCAGCTGATTACCTGTTTAAGAAAATTTTCGAAACTTTCCGCCGTGCCTTTCATTCCAGGCCTAAGCAGGCCGGAAACTGCCACAGATCCTTCGACGTCCACCAGTTTCCAGCAGTTAACATCGCTGAAAACGCTTCCCCCGCCGGACTTTGGTGATTATTTCGACCTGCTCAGATCTTTCGATCCACAAAATGCGTTTTTTCCTGTTTTGCCGGTTGAAACATCCCGCGGTTGCTGGTGGCAACAATCATATGTGCCCGACAAAACCACCCCAAAAATGTCGGGACGTGCCGCAGGCTGCGCGTTTTGCAACCTTAACCTCCAGTGGCAAGGCTATCGTACCAAAGCGCCATCACAGGTGGTGAGCGAAATCGACCGCCTGACCGATAGACACCAAACACTTTCGGTGTCTATGGTGGATAATGTGCTGCCGCGGAAAACATCGACGGAAGTGTTCACGAAGTTGGACGGGTTGAAAAAAGATTTGCGCCTGTTTTCAGAAATCAGGGCCTCCACATCCTGGGCGGAATTGAATCTCATGGGTAAAGCCGGCATGCAGGAAGTCCAGATCGGCATTGAAGCGCTTGCCACTCCACTTTTAAGAAAACTTCACAAAGGCACCAGTGCGATTCAGAATCTGGAAATCATGAAAAATTGTGAAGCCCTGGGTATCGAAAATATTTCCAACCTCATCCTTTACTTTCCGGGCAGCGATGAACGAGATGTCGCCCTGACCCTTCAAAGCATCGAATTGGCCCTACCCTATCGACCCCTCAAAACCGTAGATTTCTGGCTCGGGCGGGGAAGTCCCGTTTGGTGCAGACCTAAAGCTTATGGTATCCGGGCGGTTTTTAATCATCCGAACTGGGCGGTATTATTTCCCCAAAGAATTTTCCATAATTTGGAATTCATGCTCCAGGCCTACCGCGGTGATTTGGGCTATCAAAGAAAAATCTGGCAACCGGTTAGGAAGAAGGTGGCGACCTGGCATAAAATTTATACCGATCTGCACGCAGGGCCGCGCCGCTCCCCTATTTTAACCGTGCGCGACGGCGGCGATTTTTCAATTATCCGGCAACGCCGGGTAAACGCCGGACGTCTTGACCATCGTCTGACGGGAACTTCCCGCCTAATCTATCTTTTTTGCAGCCGCCATCGTTCAATCAAAAAAATTCGGGATCGGTTTCCGGCCTTTGCGGAAGATAAGATTGTTGCTTTCTTGAAAATGATGGTCGCTAAAAAGCTGATGTTTAAAGAAAACAACCGTTATTTGAGTCTGGCGGTGCCGGTAAATCCTTGGCGTTGACAGGCAAGATTCTTCTCGCCGTTAAATACCATTTGTGACGAATTCAAAAAAATTCATCTTAATGGAGTTGGACTTTTTAAAAATATTAATCTTAATTCAACCCTCCCAATCAACTACCCGGGATTTAGGCACTTCTCGATAACATCCCGAACAGCCCCTCCAAGGCCAAAATGTAGCCATGGGAACCGAAACCGACGATCCGGGCGGCAACGATATCTGCGATCATCGATTGGTGCCGGAACGGCTCGCGCCGGTAGATATTGGAGAGGTGGATCTCGACCAGCGGGATATCCAGCATTGCCAGCGCATCTCTAATGGCGATGCTGGTATGGGTGTAGGCGGCCGGATTGATCACAACTCCATGGACAATGTCGACGGCCTGCTGGATTTTATCGACGATTGCCCCTTCATGATTGGATTGGAATGTCTCCACGTCGACTCCCAGTTCTTCACCCTTTTCCTTCAGCCGGGCATTGATCTCAGCCAGACTTTCATGACCGTAGATCTCGGGCTCCCTTTGGCCGAGCATGTTCAGATTGGGTCCGTGAATGACCAGGATTTTTTTGTGATGAGATTTGTCCGGCATTGCCTTTACTCCTTTGATTTTTCCCGATTCAACTCAATAAACACTATCTATTCAATCAACTTAGCCACCAATTCAACCAATCGAACTAATCACCAAATCAACCAATTCAACTAATCAACATAGTCAACCAAATCACCATTTTCCAATCTCAAGTTTATATCCTGCATGACATCCATAAAGGCAATCCGTTTCTCTTTGGCATAGGCATTATAGTGATGCATGTCCAGAAACAACTGCCAGGTATCGCGTTCTACGACTTCCAGAATGTGCAGCAGTCTTTTATAGCCTTCCGTATCTATATCGAGTTGCTTGGCACCGTATTCGGACAATGTTCTACCGATAAAATGGGTCAGGGAAAGACTGGTAGCGATCTGTTTGTCATGTTCCTGCGGAGTGGCTTCGATCACAACCAGCTCCTTTGACTCTAAATAGACTTTGATATTCCGGTAGTTTTTTTTTGCGATGCGTACCTCGCACAAACAGATTTTTCCTCCCGCCAGCGAATCGGATGCGCTGTCCGGTCCGAACATGGGGTGTGTCGCTAGGATCGACACAGAACCCGGCAGGATGCCGGTCATCAGACGAACGGGATATTCCTTGACCGAACACACATCCACGATCAGGGCATCCGGTCTGAGCAATGGTGCGATGTGTTGCAAGACCTCTTGCAACACCGAAATGGGAACACAGGGTATGACAATATCCTGCCGACAAACTGTTTCGAGAGATGCTGCGCGGGCTCCGGCACGGGCTATTTCTGCTGATTGATCGGTCCGGTGGTAAACAGCGACCTCAAAATCTTCTGCCAGATAGCGCGCCGCCAGTTTTCCAAAGCGACCAAATCCGATAATTCCAATCATAATGCCTCTGCTATTTTTTTAAATCCGCTTTCCAGTCTCTCCTGAGAAGCGGCATAGGATATCCTGATATGGCCGCCCATGCCGAATACCTCGCCGGGGACGACGGCCACGCCGGAGTTTTCCAGCAAACGCCCGGCAAATGCAGCGGACGTCAGGCCGCCTTTCAGATGATGCTTGACGTTGGGGAAAAGATAGAAAGCGCCCCGGGGTTTTACACAGTCAAATAATTCCAGCGCCCGGCAATAGGCGTAATCTCTTTTATGCTCCATGTCGGCGCGCCACCCTTCCAGATCTCGGGCATCCATGTCAAGCGCTGCCAGGGCGCCGTGCTGGGCAAAGGTGCAGACATTGCCGGTCATATGACTTTGCAAGCCGGCAACAGCCTGGATAAATTCCTGCGGGGCGGCAATATAACCGACTCTAAACCCGGTCATCGCATAGTTTTTAGAAAAGCTGCGGGTAGTGATCAACAGATGGCGAATGTCTTCAATATCGAACAGACTCGCAGACTTAACCTTGTCATAAACAAATAAACGATAGGCTTCATCCGATATCAGGTATAAATCACGCTCAAGGGCAATTTTGGCAAGCGCAGCAAGATCCTCTGCCGGATAAACTGCACCGGTGGGGTTATTGGGTGAGTTGACCAGAATAGCACGGGTTTTTGGTGTTATGGCCCGTTCAATTTTTTCGCAGTCCAGCTGGTGATCACAGGTATCCACCAATACCGGACGGCCGCCCGCAAGTTTGATCTGTTCTGGAAAGCTCACCCAATACGGTCTGGATATGATGACCTCGTCCAGAGGGTTACAGATGACCTGGAAGATGGCGTACAAACATTGTTTGGATCCGTTGGAAACAATGATGTTGCACTCATCATAACCGTCAAACTGCTGTGCTAGGCGTGATTTTAATTCCGGCAGTCCCGCCGCCGGGCTGTATTTTGTGTTGCCGGTAGCCAGGGCCTGTTGGGTAGCCTCAATGACTTTACCAGGCGTGTCGTATGGCGGTTCGCCCACCGCCAGATCGATGATATCTCTGCCCTGGCTTCGCAACTGTTGAATGAGCCGGGTGAAGTGTACCGTGCCGGAGGGTTCAATTTGGCCGATGCGGTCTGATAGTTTCATTACCGATATATTCGTTTTGATGGTTAAGTTCGTTTAGATGGGTTTGATCGTTCCAATGTTAGCCGCTTATTTCATATAATAAATTTAGATCGACAGAATTCCTTAATTCCCCTGGCTCTCTGCTGCAGTGCCAGATCAGCGATAACCAAAGCGGCCATGGTTTCGACAATCGGCACGGCCCGGGGCACAACGCAGGGATCATGGCGGCCTTTGGCCTCCAGGGTGGTCTCATTGCCGTCGAAATCGACCGTACTTTGAGCCTGACCGATGGTCGCGGGCGGTTTAAACGCCACCCGCAAAATAATGGGTTCCCCATTTGAGATTCCCCCCTGGACCCCTCCACTGTAATTGGTAAGTGTCCCTAAACGATCTCCTCTTTTTATAAAGGAATCATTGTGTTTCGAACCGGTCAGGCGGGTCCCTGAAAATCCGGAACCGATTTCAAATCCTTTGGTGGCTGGAATCGACATCATGGCCTGGGCCAGACATGCTTCCATCTTGTCGAACACAGGTTCCCCCAGTCCGGCAGGAACATTGCGGCATACGCAGGTTATGATACCGCCAAGGGAGTCCTGAGCTTCCTTGGCATCCTTGATTGCTATCACCATTTGCCCGGCATCAGCTTCAGAAGGACAGCGAACAATGGTTTCGTCCACCGCTTTGCGGGTTATGCTGTTTT
>Ga0316189_10002497_pt1 | contig 18004 bp, 10 predicted proteins | sample LowCovwburrow_MG_FD_204930 | JGI IMG/M metagenome (GOLD analysis project Ga0316189, IMG submission 204930) | Coastal sediment microbial communities from Maine, United States - Lowes Cove worm burrow | ecosystem: Environmental > Aquatic > Marine > Coastal > Sediment | place: USA: Maine...
AACTCATTCGGCGTGAGGTAGTTCAAGCTTGAATGAGGTCGGACGTGGTTGTAATGGTGTCGCCAGCTTTCGATGATGACCTTAGCTTCGGCTCGTGACCGGAACCATTCCATGTTGAGACACTCGTCCCGGAACTTGCCATTGAAGCTCTCGTCGAGACCATTCTGCCACGGCTTTCCCGGATCTATGAAGGCCGTATTGATGTGGCGATCAGTCAACCATTTCAAGATCGCTCGGGAAAGGAACTCCCCGCCAGGCACTGTCACGTTGAGCAAGCACGCGGCAGACTATAGCGATGAGCAGGCGAAAATCCCGCTATCACGGCCACCGATTCCCGCCGCAGGTCACCAGTCACGCCATTTGGCTATACCACCGCTTCAGCCTGAGCTTCCGGGACGTTGAGGATCTTCTAGCCGAGCGCGGTATCGAGGTTTCCTACGAGACCATACGCCGCTGGTGTTTGAAGTTTGGGCTGCGCTATCGCATGGCACCGAAACGACGCGAGGGCCGGCTCGGCGATACATGGTATGTCGACGAGGTGTTCATCAAAATAGGCGGACAGCAGCACTATCTGTGGCGAGCCGTTGATCAAGACGGCGATGTGCTCGATATCCTCGTGCAGCGGCGTCGCGATGCCCCCGCTGCCGAGCGATTCTTCCGCAAGATTCTGACAGGCCGGCAGGAAGAGCCGCGAAGGCTGATGACCGACAAGCTCCGCAGCTACGCGCCCGCCGCTCGTCATGCGCTGCCCACTGCCCTCCATGACACCAGGCAATACGCGAATAACTGTGCCGGCGTGTCCCATCAGCCTACTCGCCAACGGGAGCGTCAGATGCGCCGATTCAAGTCACGGCATCATGCCCAGCGTTTTCTTGCTCTTCATGCGCGCGTCCAGAACCTGTTTCGGTATGGCCGCCACCAGATCCGTGCAGTGCATCACCGATTGTTTCGGGCGAGGGCGTTCGCAGTGTGGTCACAGGTGACGTGCGCCCAAAGAGCGCTGGACTGCGACGGTTCTCGACCGCGATCAACAATGTGACAGTGCCAACGCACGAACTGAACAAGGGAGCCGAACCAGCGAAGTTAAGGAGAACCGCCCTCATCATCACTGGCGCCCGCACGGTCGCGACCCGCCCGATGCAGCGGGCAGTGCCCGAGGGGTGTGCGGCACCCCGGCTTTTCCATTCAGGGGACCGCCAACATCAGACCCCGGGCCGCGCGTCGCGGCCCGGGGTCCGGACCTTGCTCAGGCCGCTGCTTCCATCCGTCCCATGGCCGCGCTGACCCGGGCGGCGTAGTCGGCATCGGCCTGCTCGTACTGCGCCAGCATGCGTGCGCGCACCGACGCGGTCGCGTGGACCAGTCCGCCGGCGATGTTGTTCGCGAGCTGGTTCTTCTGATCGTCGCTCATGATCCGGAACAGGTCGCCGGCCTGGGTGAAGTAGTCTTCATCGTCCTGGCTGTGAGGACCGACCCAGGCGTCGCTCTCCAACGGCATCGGCGGCTCGCCGAACTCGGCGGCCGGCGCCGGCGCGCCCTGCTCCACCGCGTCGTTGGGGTAGAAGTTCGCACCGTGGGCGACGGGACAGCCGCCGGTCATCACGCCGTCGCGCTGGTAATTATTCACCGGGCAGCGCGGCTGGTTGACCGGGATCTGGTTGAAGTTCGCGCTGAGACGGTAGCGGTGGGCATCCTGATAGGCGATCAGCCGCGCCTGGAGCATCTTGTCCGGCGAGGCGCCGATGCCGGGAACCAGATTGCTCGGAGCGAAGGCCGCCTGCTCGGTCTCCGCGAAGTAGTTCTCGACGTTGCGGTTGAGCTCCAGGGTCCCGATCCGGATCAGCGGATAGTCCTCGTAGGGCCAGACCTTCGTGAGGTCAAAGGGGTTGATGGGGTAATCCCGCGCCTCGGCCTCGGCCATGATCTGCAGCTCCACCGACCAGCGCGGATGGTCGCCCCGCTCGATGGCCTCGACGAGATCCCGCTGGGCACCGGCGGGATCCAGGCGGCCCGCTTCCTCGTCGGTCACGGTGCGAATGCCCTGCCTGGCCTTGAAGTGCCACTTCACCCAGAAGCGCTCGCCGTCGGCGTTCCAGAAACTCAGGGTGTGGGAACTGAACCCGTGCATGTGCCGGTAGGAGAACGGCACGCCGCGATCCGACATCAGGATCGTCGCCTGGTGCAGTGACTGGGGATGGTTCGCCCAGAACTCGTACATGGCCGCCGGGTCCGGCAGGTTCGTCTGCGGGTTCTTCTTCTGCGAGTGCACGAAGTCCGGGAATTTTGCCGGGTCGTTGAGGAAGAACACAGGCGTGTTGTTGCCGACCATGTCGAAGTTGCCGCGGCCCGTGTAGAACTTGACGGCGAAGCCCCGGGGGTCACGCGCATAGTCGCTGGAATCCTGTCCGCCGCCTACCGTCGAGAAACGCACGAAGACCTCGGTCGCGGTGCCGCTACCCTGAAGGAAATCAGCGATCGTGTAGCCGGACAGATCCTTCTCGAGGGTGAACGTGCCGTAGGCACCCGAGCCACGCGCGTGCACCACCCGCTCCGGAATCCGCTCCCGGTTGAAGTGGGCCAGCTTCTCGAACATCCGGAAGTTGTCGAAGGTCAGCGGGCCGCGGTGCCCTGCGCTGATGCTGTTGTTGTCATCGGCGATCGGCGCGCCGGCGGAGGTGGTCAGGGTTGTCTTGGCCATGGTCGTTGCCTCTTGATTCCAGTTGACTGGCGGAATCCAGCTTAGGCGTCGCCGATAAATAGGGGAAATGAATATTTACTCTCGTATTCATTGTAAATAACTATCAAACGGACTCCATGACGCCGAACGGCCAGGCGGCTCTTACCTTCAGCAGACAACGGCTGAATGCCATGAAGCAGTGACGTCGTACTGCTTCATGTTTTGAACTCGGCGATCTCTTAATATCCCGCCGCTCAACGGCATACTCGAACTCCCCCGGGCGGCGGTTCGCCGGGATGCCGGCGCCCGCCTGCGCGGGGCGAGTGGCCAGTCACGGACAGATGACAACCCGATCGCCGGCTGTAGCGCGGCCCGCTCCCGGGGTGCGCGATGTTCAAAACACGGCGTTAGGAGTACCCTGTTGTAACCGTCATCCGTCGGGCTCCCACCCGGACGAACCACCATGAGCGACGGCCAGGCCCATCACACACCGACCGAGGAATTTCTCCATGCCGTGACCCATGGGGCCGGCGTGATCTTCGCCATCGTCTGCCTGTCCTGGATGCTGCATATCTCGATCGGTACCGCGGACCCCTGGCGCATTACGTCCAGCGTCGTCTACGGGCTAAGCCTGATTGCGTTGTTTCTGTCTTCAACGCTTTACCACGCGTGGCCCGAAACGCCATTGAAAAAACACCTGCGGATTCTCGACCACTGCGCGATCTATCTGCTCATTGCCGGCACCTACACGCCGTTCCTGCTCGTCGCAATGCGCAGCGGCACCGGGTGGTGGCTGTTCGGCGCGGTCTGGACTCTGGCAACCGCCGGCATCCTGACCAAGCTGTGGCTGCGGCACCGCTATCCGCGCCTGACGCTGTTCAGCTATCTCGCTCTGGGTTGGCTGGTCGTCCTTGCGGCGCCCGAGGTGGCGGCGGCGATCGGTCCGCGGGGAATGGCCTGGGTTGTGGCCGGCGGGTTGTTCTACACGGTAGGTGCCGCGTTCTACGCGGCCAAAAAGCTACCGTTCAATCACGCGATCTGGCATCTCTTCGTGCTGGCCGGGTGCGTTTGCCACTTTCTTGCCGTGGCCTGGTACGTACTCCCCGTTGCGACAGTTGCGGCCGTCGCCGGATAGATCGGACACGAAGCTCGCCTTGTTCGCCTCGGGTTAAAGGTCTCACTGCGAACCCCTCGCAGCACAGCCCGTGAATTCGGCAGCATCGGCCCCGGGGAAAGCGAGGCCAGAGCGATCGACCTCAGGGGTACTCGTGGCCGCCCCCGTTCGTTGCCCGTCGGCAATTCTGGCGGTTTCAAACGGCAACGCGCCCGGGTGCGGTACTCCCGAGTTATCGCTTGGGCCGTGCCTGGCGTCAGAACAACACCGGTACGCCGTTGGACCGTTCGCTCAGTTGTTGGCAGCGCCCTGATCGACCCAGGCCTTGAGCGTCTCGACATGGGTGCTGAAGATCTTCGTGTTGTCGTGGGGCATTTTGATCGCCGGGTCTGCCCTGCCCTCGATCAGGATGATCAGATTGCTATTGAAGGGATCGCCTGCAATCACCGTCGGACCATAGCGCGTCCCCTTCATCAGGTCGTCGTAGGTTTCAACGCTGAAACCGCTCATCTCATAGCCTGATGTACCTGCAGCATGGCACTCCAGACAGTAGCGATCGAGGATCGGCTTTACTTCCTCATTGAAACTCACGGCAGGCGGGCTGCTCGGGCCGCAGCCCGCAATGGCCAGCGCACTTACCGCGAGGGCCATGCGTCCAATATCCGTCACATTCATGCCTGGTTACCCCTCTCGAACGGGAGGCTCTCCGCGAGCCGTCCTTGCTCTAAGCGTAGTCGTTCTGGCCGCACGGGCCGCCGCGTACATCTGGAGCAAGGCAAGCCCGCATCAGCCTGGTCGGGCGGCCCATCCGGGCGTGACCGCGCCATCAGGACGCGGGTGAAACCGGGTGTGGACGTCAGCGTTCGCGGCCTGCCCCGGGTAACTCGAAGCCGGGCGGAAAATCGCTTGCAGCGCATGGCGCTCTGTCCGGTGGTTCGATCGTCCGCGAAGCCGGTCGACATCACGGGTGCGTAGCCGCTCATTCCGGTTCACGAAGGCCTGGCCGCCAACAAAGCCCCCGTCCGAACGAACGAACGAACGAGCGTGCGTGCGTGCGTGCGTGCGTGCCGACCCTTCCGGTCCTGGACACGATCAGGGGCAGCGTCGGGATGGTGTAACGGAGCCGATCCTTGCGGATGGGCCCCGTTACACTGCCGTCCCCCCGTGACTCAGTCGATGAGCAGATTGCCCCCCGGTTTCCCGGAGGTGGCATCGCGGATCTGCAGGCGACCCTCGCCGGTCTCGCCATCAGTCCCCAGCACCATGAAAGCCTCGCCGTCCTTGCTCTCCATCCGGAGGAGAGACTGTGGCACCCAGTTCGGGCCGAGATAGGCCGTTCGCCGAACCAGCTTGCCCTTCAGGGCATCGCGGGTCTCGACTTCGATCCGACCGTCGAGCCGCTGCACCAGAGCCGCAACCTCCGGCGTCCCTTTGCCGTCCAGATCTGTAGTGCTGCTGAGCGCGAACGGCGCCCGGCCACCGTCGGAGTAGCGGATTCGCGCCACCTGATTCCCGTTCTTCGAATCGAGGAGCGCCGCAACGATCCGGCCATCACGATGCTGCGCGAGGACGGCCAACTCCTTCGCTCCCTTGCCGTTGACGTCGCGCAGCACGTGGAGGTCGCGGGCGCGCCACCCATCTTCGAAGAACGTGTGGCGGGCGAGCTGCTTCTCGTTGCCGAGTGAACGGAGCGTCACGACGATGCTGCCGTCGTCCTTCTGTGCCAGCACCGCCGCCTCGTCCGTGCCGTCTCCGTCGAAGTCCGGTACGCGACGCAGAGCGATCGGCGTCCAGGCGGGTCCATGCCAGGGCAAACGCTTGATCCCGGCGCCCGTCAGGTCGCGAATCTCAACCGAGCTGGCGCCTTCGCGGTTGATACCGAGCACTGCGATGCCCGCCTCTCCGGAGCCACCGGCCGCCGGCATGACGGCCGCGTCCACGGTCGTCCAGCCGCGGTGAAGAAAGTCGATCTCGTTGACCAGCTCGCCGTTTCTGGCGTTGAGCAAAAACACCCGGGTGGTGCCGTCGACGTGCGTAGCGAGAACCATCAGGCGCGCGCGCCGCTCGAGTAGTTTCCGCGCCGTCCAGCCGCCATCAAGGAAATCGGCCTTGCGCCACCACACGGTCTTGCCGCTGGCGCTGTCGTGAACCTGAAGACGAAACACTCCGTTGGCGCGGCGACTCAGCGTGGCGATCTCCGGCTTCTTGTTGCCGGCAATGCTGTCTATCGTTACCACGTACCGGGCGAAGTCCTCGTCACAGTGGTTACCCACGCTGTCCTCATCGAGATCGCGCTGGTCGGCGTTGAACCGCAGCGGGCAGTTATCTGCCGCATCATCGACGTTGTCGTGGTCCGTATCCGCGAGGGTGGGGTCGGTCCCGAGCAGAAACTCGTTGGCGTTCTTCACACCGTCTCCGTCGAGATCGCCGTTTCGATCGCTGCGCTTTCTGGCGTTAAGGCCGTGGCGGTCTTCCCAGGCATCCGGCATCAGGTCATCGTCGTCGTCCGAATCCCTGTTGTTGCCGACGCCATCGCCATCGGTGTCCTGCCATTCGTCAGGGTCGCCGGGGAAGACATCGACGCGGTTGACCCTGCCATCGCCGTCGCCGTCGGCGTCGGGGTTGAAGGCGATGGGCACCGCGCTACCGGTGAAGGCGCGGCCGTTGGCATCCTGTCCCTCGCCGAAGGCTCGCGTCAGCAGTTCGAGATCGAGATCGCCCGGCGCCGTGCCGTCGAGCTCGACGCCGAGCTGAAGCCGCCGTGACTCACCCTTGCCCATCGCACCGATCCTGCAGCGGATCCTGCGCTCGCTGACGCCGCAGCCGGGCGGCTTCGACGCAAGCCGCATGTGATCGGTCATCGTCATTCTCAAGACCACGTCCCGGGCCGCAAGCGCCGCGCCGGCGCCCGCGGCGGAATCCGGCAGTGTGTTGATGACGTCCACGATGTAGGTGATGGGACTACCGTCGGCGATCGGAACGGCTCGCAGGGCACCCGTTTCGTCCTCCTGCTTTTCGAGGCTGTCGTTTACCACGGCGACGATATTGGTCATCGGCTGGATGTTGACCTGCAGGCCCTGTATGGCCGTCACGCGCGGATCCGAGCAGGAGGTCAGCGGCACGATCGGCGCCTGGGTGCCGAAACCGGCGGATGGCGCGTCGGTAACGCAGATGCGGGCGTAGCGCTGTCCGGGGCTCAGATAAGTGTGGCGGGCCATGACCGCGGCGCCTGCGCGCCCCTGTGCAATGACCGGCCCATCGTCGATCTCGTCGGCCTGGCGATCGACTGCGCCATCGCCCCAGTCCACGACGACGCGATGCGCGTCGCCAATGTCGACATCATCGAGCTCGGCCATGACATCCAGCGGGAATCCAAGCCCGGCCTCGACGCTGCGTACGCTCCTGGAGAACGCGGGCGCGTCGTTTACGGGCTTGACGTCAATGGTGACCGTCGCCACGGCCGAGTCCTCTGGCCGCGAGCTCGTCTTGCGGTCGCTCACGAGATAGGTAAACGAATCCTGGCCAAAGAAGTTCCTTTTTGGCACATAGATGCGCCTGGCGCCGCTGCCCTTGAGCCGGCCGTTGGCCGGGGGCGTCACGATCTTGTAGACGAGATAGGGTTGGTCCTCCGGGTCCCGGTCTTTGCCGCGCAGCGTCACCGGCACTTCCGCCGCGTCTTCGAGGATAGGCATCATGCTGCCGTTGGGCCCCGGCATTTCTGTGAGGGCGAATGACTCTGCCAATGGCCGCCGATGATTGCGCACCACCTTGATCGTAACCGGCGCGCTGGCGCTTTTGAGAAGGCCGTCGTTGACCGCGAATCGGAATCGGTCCGTGCCCGTGTAGCCATCCTCGGACTGATAGGTAACCGTCACGGCATCGTCGCTGACATCCGTGATCGGGGTGATCTCGAAGGAATGCAGCAGATCGAAATCCCGATCGAGCACATAGAAGTGGGTCGAGTTGACGCTGATGTCCAGCGGCTTGCTGAAATCGCCGAGAACGAAGCAGCTGCCATCACACTCGGACCGGGCCACACCCGCGAAGAATCCCTCGCTGGTGAACCTCTGTACGCGGAGATTCTCGTAGTCGGTGATGTAGAGGTTGTCGTTCGGATCGATGCCGAGACCTCGGGGGTCGTGGAACTGCCCCGGCCGATCGCCGTGATAGGGGTATGAGCGTTGGCAGGTCTCGTTCGTGCAGTTGAACCCGGTCGAGCGTCCGCTGGCGGGGTCGTCAGGGCTGTCGGGATCGGCCGGGACCAGCGGATCGAAGCGGCAGTTTTCCCCGCCGGTGCAGCGGCCCATCCATCCGATCAGCTTACCCGGCACGAACGCGTCGCGATCGACGGCGGGGTCCCACTCGGACGGCGTGAACTTGTAAACCAGGCTGACGTCCGGACCGGTGACATAGAGGTTCTCTTCCGAGTCCAGCGCGATGCTGAAAACGCCCTGGCCCCCGGAGGTCTGGTAACCGAGCATGCCTTCGAGGCGACCGAGATACTTGACCTCGGCCCCGTAGTTTTCGTCAGTGCCGGTCGGACGATAAGCGGCCAGCCGGCCGGCTTCGATCGCGTAGATCAGACCCGACTTCGTCTGGATACCGTTCATCACGCGGGGGCTGTAGCCCGCCTGTCCGTCCTCGACCCGGAGGCTGCCGGCACGGCCAGGCAGTCGGTTGAGGTCGGCGTCGAAGATCATCAGCGTGGCCGAAGGATCGCCCGCACTGAGCTTCTGGCGGAAGACGTGGATGTTGCCGTCGGGCGCGATCCGGATGCGCTTGATCCTGCCGTCGTTGCCACCGACGAGCACCGACGTCAGATAGTTGCCCTTGCCATCGAACTTCGAGACCTTCATTCCGCTGTTGACGCCGGGGCACTGGGGATCGAGTTGGAGTACGTAGGTCGTGCCGTCATCCCGCACGTCGATGTACTGGGGCTCGTAGATCGTCTCAGGGGGAATCGTATTGTCGTAGAAGGCCCCCTTCGGAATGCAGTAACGGTCCACGAGCTCGTCATAGCTCAGGCCGTTCTCGACGCGGTAATCGCTGATGAAGAACGGCAGCAGCGGCGCGACGAAGAAGCCGTTCTCCGGCTGCCGCGTGATCTCGAAGGACAGCGGATCGGTTCGGCCCGACAGCATGTCCCGGTCGATGCCGGTCAGGGTGATGTCGGTCGGCTCGTATGAAACCGCCCGTACCTGGGCAGGTTCGACGGCCAGCGGCCGGGTGTTCGTGCCTTTGCGCTTGAGGGTTACCCACTGATTGCGGCGCGCCCGGTTGCCGCTGCCGTCGGTCGCAGTCCATCGGACCTTCGTGCGGGCGTCGATGTCGAAACGGGGTGCGTCGCAGCTCGCTTCGCCGCCGCAGCCGCGGGCGTCATGTGCAATCGACACTCTCTGATCGGCCAGGTCGAAAACCGCGGCATTGCCCAGCGGGACGCGAGCTTTGTCACCCCTCGCGCCGCTCGCGATTTCCACAACGCGGTGTGGCGGCGGCAGCAGCAGCGGCGGCTTGGTATCGCGAACGACGACCTGCTGCGACCACTCGGTCGAATTGGATCGCCCCTCCCGATTGGGACCCGGGTCCCGCGCCGTCCACTTCAGCGTCACGGTCTCGCCAATCGGCCAGAACCTGGGCCGATCCTGATTGGACACGCTGTAGTCCACTCGCAGATCGACAGGGCGGTCGCACTCATCGTAGACGGTCAGCTCTTCACGGAGATCGTCCAGATAGCGATGCGCCCACGCGCCGCCAATATCGATCGCTTCCAGCGTGACGCTCGGACGCCCGCCTGTGATTGTGGGGCTCGTCAGGTCGTAAACGTCTATGAACTGTGGGGAGAAGTTCTCTACCCCGTGATGGGGCTCGCCCCCGAGGGCATCGATTTCACTCAGGCCTATGAGCCCCGCCTCGAGCAGGATGTCAAAGGCCAGCTGGCGGCCTTTGCTTTTGCTCAGCGCACGATAGACAGGCGGGGACAGTCCGACAAGGAAATACGGGACCTCGTGAAGCCACGGGCTGAGCAGAGTCTCGGCCTGCCACGAGACCTGGTGGCGACCGACGTGCAGATAGATATCTTCGCCCGCCGCGAAGACCTTGCGCGGCCTCAGCCCGGCGGGTCCGCCTTGATCAGGCTGGTAGGACGGATCCAGCACGTAGGCGTCGCTGAATAGTGGCTTAACGCGCACGTCGCTGTTGCGGTGGCGGACAACGGGGCCACGACCCCGCAGCGCATCGGCCGAGGCGCCGGGTGCCACCCACGGCGTCAACGGGAACCAGTCCAGATCGGCCGGAACACGCCCCTTGTCGAATCCCAACAGGTTGCTGTAGGTGGCTTCGCCGCGTTTTACCCGCTCCTTGAGATAGCAGCGCTCGCGCTGCCCCGGCGCGGAATTGTTCGGCTCGAATCCAATTCCGGGCGGCGCCTGGACAACGGGTGGTACGTATTTGAGTGCCAGGTCCAGACCCCAGCTCGCAGCGTCGGCAGGTACCGAGATCGGTGGCGGCACCCCCGGGGCCATACCGATGACGTAGTTCGACATGAACCCGATGAACATACGATCCTGGTCCTGTCTGACAACCTCGTTGTAGTCAGCCAAGGCAGGCGGCGCGGCGAGCAAAACCAGGCTGAGGGCCACGGCCATCATCGGCAGCCCCCGGCCGAGACGCCCGGGTGTGGCGCGGGACCGGTTGGTACGGGTGTTGAGCGTGAAGTGATTCATGGTCCGTCTCCTGCCGAAGCCCGGGCGCGCCTTGCGACGTGCCTCTTGACCTCTAAAGCGGGAAACGGGCGGGAAATCGCCCAGAGGACGAACGGGTTTTCTTCGGGCGCTTTGAAATCAGCCGCCTGGAAGCGGCTTCGGAGAAAGCTAGACCTGGCCCAGCCGCACCTTCAGCCAGGCCCGCGCCATGCGGAGATCCCGCCCCAGGGTGCTGGACGAGAGTCCGGTGATCTCCTCCATCTCCTCGACGCTGAGGCCCCCGAAGTACTTCAGCTCGATCAGTTCCGCCTTGCGCGGATCCAGCGCGGCCAGCTCTGAGATCGCCTCGTCGAGATCCAGCAGCCCGAGGTCGGTCTGCTCGAGGGAGACGCGTTCCTCGTCCAGTGGCAGGTTCTCCGCGCCCCCACCGCGCTTGGCCGCGCGACGCGCGTTCGCGTGGTCGACCAGCGTGCGGCGCATCATGCGTGATGAAAGGGCGAAGAAGTGCGCCCTGTCCTGCCAGGCCACATCGGCGTCGATCAGCTTCACGAACGCCTCGTGGACGAGCGCCGTCGGCTGCATAGTGTGGTTACTGCGTTCGCTGCGAAACAGTCGTTGGGCAGTGCGCCGCAGTTCCTCGTAGACGACCGGCGTCAGCTCGGCCAGCGCGGCCTCGTCGCCGGATCGCCAGTTGTGGAGCAGGCGGGTGATTGCGACCTTGTCGGACATATCCGGATACTACGGTAGCCTCAGCTGTAGCGGCCAGCCGGCAAGGCCTGCCGCTAGCGAACTTCGCGGCCCACGCCGATTGATGCCACCGGCCTGGCGGCAGATGCATCGTGACACCGTTCGGGCCTGGGCCTAGTTCTGCGTAGACCCCTTGATTCTTGGATCGATGATTCCGACCGGATACGTGTCGTCAGTGTCGTCCGAGGGCATGCCCTGGATCACAATATAGAAGTCCCAGGTTGCGTCTTCGTTGGCATCAACGTCGAGAGTGAGTACCCGGTTGTCGTTGCCATCGTCCTCGATCGTTACCTTTGCAAACTCCTTCGTGCCTACCGGGTCACAGCCATCGCCGTCGGTCTGTCTCAGTGCAATTCCGATGGGAATGAAGCTCGCATAGGTCGTCGAGACTTCGCCGGGTGTAATGATGAACGCCAGTGTTGTGTCGCTGCCGTGCTTGTTGATATTGATCGTGAATTCGGTGGTTCCACCGCCTTCGATGCTGATCTTCTTTTCGTTGTTTGAATCCAGGTAGCCCTTCGCGGTGCAAGTGTCTGCTGTCGCGGCGGTCGCTCCGTTCCACGGAACGAAGTTTTGCATCTCGAGAGTCACCGTAGCTTTTGTGGACATGTCCTGGAACTCCTAAGTCGTGTGATGGGTGAATGCTGCCAGTTCATTATGTCAGTCCTCCGGCCAAAGACCGGGGGTGGCCAATCCTGTGGCACGTAGACGCTGAAGCGTCAGTGAATCGTCCCCGCGCAACAGGTGCCAGCTTTCTACATAGGGTAGCCCAATGGCTGGATGGAGCGAGCGTTCGAACCGTCCCGCTACGAGGTCGACTGCTGCCTGCCAGGATTGCCGGGCTGCGGCCTGGTTCCCCCGCGCCTGGTGAATCTGACCGAGCAACACCAGAGACGCAGCAACCTCGCCTTCATGAGGATCGCCGCTTCGGTCCGGAACGAATTGCGAGGACAGTTGCTCAAGCGCCAGCCGGGCCTGGACAAGGGCGCCCTCGAAATCATTGTTCGCAGCCAACGCTCGGGCCTGCAGTCGGTGCAAACGGGCCTGCTTCTCCAGTATCAGCAAAGACGCAGAATCGCTCGCCATCAAGGGATCAAGGTTGCTGCGAGCGCTATCGATCAAGGAAGCAGCTGTGTTGTAGTCGCCCCGATCCTGCCACGAACGGGCCAGTGCCAGAGCAGCACCCGCGCAGTACTCCCGCCAACGCAAATTCTCCGGGTCATGCTGGACCAGCGCCAGGTGCAGCTTCCAGGCCCTCTCGAACAGGGCATGCGCTTCATCGGACCGGCCAAGCCACCAGGCCGCCAGACCGGCATTACCCGTTTCGTCGGCATACTCGAACTCGAGCGAGCGATCCCCGGGCCGGCGGCCCATCAGTTCAGAGTAGGCTGCCCGGGATGCCAGAAAGAAGCGGTAGGCATCCTCCAGACGTCCTCTGGCAAGCGCAGTCAATCCTTGCCAGGTGATCGCGTCGGCCAGATCCTCTTCGACCGCGTCACAGCGCGGCGCGTCGCAGTCGATGCTGGCCAGGAATTTCACCTGCTGTTCGAAAGTCCGGGCCGCCGCGTCGAGATCACCGAATTCGAGTTCGAGGACGGCCAGATTGTGCCGAGCGTAGGCCAACTCGATCGCCCAGTCTTCGTTGGCAGGATCCTGCGCCGTCAACTGCCGGCTGGTTTCGAGGTAACTTGTGAACCAGGCGCGGGCTAGTTCGATGTCCTCGCGCTTCCATGCAACGAATCCCACCCAGAACTCCGCCTGCCCGCGGCTAAAGAGTCGGTCACCGTCATTCGGGCGACGCTTCAGCAATTCCACGCTGCGTTCGTAAGCCTGCTCGAAGTTCATTAACGCCTCGTCGAAGCGCCCCTGGGATAAGCGGACTTCGCCAATCTGGGTCAGCGCCTGGGCCTGCCGGATCAGCCCTTCATCGCTGACATCGCCCCCCTCCGCCGACGAAAAGTACTCGGTGGCCTTGTCCCCGACTTTGTCGAGCAAGTCCAGCCGCCCCAAGGGTTCGAGGCTCTCACGCAAGTCACCGACCATGAACCCCAGCAGATCTTCGGCCTGGGTCCGTCGGCGTTCCGCGTCCTCCCTGGCCATGTAGGCGGAAATCGCAAGCCCGACAGTGATCGCCATGCCGATCAGCGAAGCGGCCGTGACCACTGCAAGGCGTCGGTTCCGACGCTGGGCCTCGCGCCGGCGCAGCGCGTCGTAGGGAACGCCCAGCAGCCCGGCAATCAGTTTCCGGACCGCTCTTTTGCGGCCGTCACCCACTGGCCGGGCATCTGCGGCAATCGGCTCGAGCACTTCGTCGGTGAGTTCACCGTCCACACCAAGCCGAAACCGCAGGGCCGGCGGGAAACAAGCCTGGTCGCCATCGGTTGCGCCCGGGTCGCCGTCAACGATGAAAGCGAAGACGCGATTGCCCCGGCCGAGGCGCTTGAACTCAAGCACCTCCTCATTCACCCAGCGGGAGCTTGCCGACGCGGGTGAGGCGATCAGGATCAGCGCCGCGGAGTCTTCCAGCGCCGAGCGAATTCCGTCACCAAGATCGCTCGCCGAGGCCAGCTCCTCGCGGTCGCGGAAAAGCGGGGCGAGCCTTCGGACTACGGGGCCGAAACGGCCATCCTGTCCGATGAGCCGCCTGGGAACACGATAGCTTTCGATGTGGCGCAGCAGCCAGCGGGCCCACCTGCGGTCCGTATGGCTGTAGCTGACGAAGGCCTTGTAGCGAGGCTCTCGCCGCCCGGATGCTGAAGCATCGGGTGTGGCCGGCTTAGGTTTGTTCTCCACGCTGCAAATTTAATCCTGCCTCGTCCTGGCGACGAGTCTAGCTCAGAAATCAGCGCGGCAAGCCGGATGAAGACGGGGAAACCGGACCACCAGCCACACGGGTCGTCAGCCCTGCCTGAACGGGGCTGTCCCGTGGCCCGACAGCGCGCAATGGCGACGGGGCCGGCGCGCGGCGCCAAGCTGTCGGCTCCACGCGAAGAGTGACGGCTCCCGAGGGGAAATCACGACCCGATCAGACTCGAAAAATCCGTGGAATCTGAACTGCGTCCCGGTACTGGCAAACCGTCCGCGCTAGGCTTTGAAGAATGACGATACTCAGCCTGGGACGCTGGCGCCGAAGGCGCGCGCTGGCCCTCCACGAAGAAGCCATGCGTCTGAGCGAGCAGGGTCGCAACGCGGAGGCAATCCGCAGATACTCGAAGTCCCTCGAACTCGATCCGGCGCGTCCAACCACGCTGTTCAACCTCGCTCTCATTTTCAAGTACCGCAACGAATGGGAGCGGTCACTCGAGTTGAACCTCAAGGCCCACGCGTTCGCGCCCAATGACGAAGCGACCCGCTGGAACGCGGCGATTGCGGCCACGGCGCTCGGCCAGTGGACCGTCGCCCGTCAGATGTGGACCGAAGTGGGGATAGACCTGCCCGGTGACGACGGCCCGATTGAGGGCGACTTCGGACAGACACCGGTGCGGCTCGATCCTGACGGCGACGGCGAAGTGGTCTGGGCGCATCGCCTGGACCCCGTGCGCGCGAGAATCGAGAGCATCCCGCTGCCGGAATCCGGCTATCACCGCGGCGACATCGTGCTGCACGACGGAGCCGCCGTCGGCCGTCGACGGATCGCGGGACGGGAACTGCCGGTGTTCAATGTGCTGGAGCGTCTCGAGTCCTCTGAAGAGATGACGTGGACAGCACAGGTCGAGGCGCTCGACGCACGGGCGATCGGACGCCTCGGCGTGCTTGCCGACTACGCATCGGTTGCCATGGAAGACTGGACCGCCAGCCTGCAGGTCGTATGCCGCCAGTGCAGCGAGAGCACGCCTCACGCGGCGCACGACAAGGATCTCGCCGCCCGATCATGGCAAAACCACCGGCGGATCGGGCTCAGTGCGAAGGACAGTGCGGTGGTTGAATCGCTGATGGTCGAGTGGGCCTCCGCCACTGATTCGCGTCTCGTTGAGCTTGTCTGCCAGACGGCACCCGCGGCACGTTCCGCCGATTCCTAGACCTCTGCGAAGACCGCCGTTCGACTGGTCTTGCCCTGCGCCGGCATGTGACGTAGCTTTCCGGCATCGCGGTGCAGCGAGTCCGGCAAAGGAATCCGGCCGTTGCACTCGGTGAAAGCCCCGGAGATTCTCAACGGATAGTCATCCTCCGAATATTTTGCCGCGGCAGCTGCGAGTGACAGGCAGCCGGGCCCGGAGTTGCGAGCAACAATGATCAAGGTCGGACACAGCAAGATCGCGGGTAAGGGCGTGTTCGCGCGCCAGCGTATCGGCAACGATGCGATCATCGAAGAAAGCCCCTACGTTTCAATCCCGATGGAACTGGTTCCGGAACCTTTGGGCGACTACGTCTATACCGGCAACAAGCCGAATACGGCGATGCTCGTGCTCGGACACGGCATGCTCTTCAACCACTCCCAGGACCCGAACGTCGACTACTATCTCGGCAAGAAGAAGACCATCGTTTACTACACGCTGCGCGCCGTGAAGAAAGGCGAGGAGCTGACAATCAGCTACGGCAGCGACTGGTGGGAAAGCCGGGACATCGACCCGATCTGACCTCGCGACGACCGTGCCGCACCCGACGACGCCCAGCGTATCCGTTCTGCGCGGTGCGGGCCTGCCCTGCATGGCAAACGGCGCAAGCTCCCAACCTCGCGCCCTGACACATTGAGTGCCGGATGACAGGCTGATCTCAAGCAGACGGCGGCGCGCCCCCCCCTGACCGCTCGTGCACGGCGCAATGTCTTGCTCAGTTTTTTGCGCTGCAACTTGCAATGCCTGCCCCTTTGACCCCTGACTGATCTGGCGGGATACGCGCCGGTATTCGTACCGGCCGGACCTCTCGCCAAGGTAAATCAAGAACATGACGGGGCCAATTTTAGTCGGCGGCGCGGATCACCGCGCAAGGGTTTCAGGGGAGCATTGCTGCCGCCCCGGCCTTTCCCGTGCGCCGGCCAGCGCCCTTGCCGGCCGCCGCTGCCCGGCGCGGCGACGGTCCTCGCCCGGAAACCGGGCGTGAAGGCGAGAATCGGCCGGAAAATCAATCGCGACCCGCTCACGGGTGCTGCCAGACGCGTCCATGGACAACTGCGTCAGGGCCTGCTCGCACTGATCCTCACGATACTGCCGGGCCTGGCGCCCGCCCAGCAGGCCGTCCACACGGCCGAGCTGAGCGACGACGCGCTGGTGGCCGCGATGATCACAGCCGTCGTCGCGCTGGACGTCGCCATCCCCATCGGCTTTCTGCCATTTCCCGCCGCTCAGTACATCGCGGAGTCCGGCGAGTTTAGTGCCAACCTCGCACTGAAGGCGTTACGGCCCTGGCTGCAATCGCCGGGCGACGTCTATCGCTACCCGAATGGCGACAACTGTTCTTACAACTTCTACCTGCCCGCCACCGTCACGGAATACGAGGACATGTACGGTTTCATTCCGTTCTCGCGTTTCATCCCCCAATACGATTCCGACAAGAACAGGTTCTATCTCTGGAAGGACCTGTTCGGCGATCTAAAGCCGCCTCGCTTGTATCACGCGAACAGCACCGTGAGAGTCGCCGTCCGATCGGTAGAGCCGGTTCGCCGGTTCAACCAGGCCAACGATGAATTCCGGACGTTCACGTCGCCCCTGACGGGCAAAACCACGGAGTTCTACTATCCGATCCCCGATGCGTTCAATCCAACGGGCGAGGTGCCGACAAGACTGGGACGGACGCAGCCAGCCCGGGCCGACAAGGACGGCGAACCGGCTCATGAGGGGCCGCTCCAGGTCTATTTTCCTGTCGGCGAGCACACCCTCGAATGGACGGCAGCTACGCAGCTCAACACGATCACCGACATCGTTTTCCCGGCCATTCTGCTGGCCGTCGGCGTCTTGACGGAGGTCAAAGAGGCCCAGAACGGGCTGGAGGCCGGCAAGCAGATCAAGAAAACGGGCCTGGCCGACGACGTTGCCGAGCAGTCCGGGAGTGCCGCCGACGCCGCGGGCGCAGCGAAGTCGAAGTCACGATTCACGCGAATCTGGGAACACTACCTCACACAGGATCCGAGCAGTCCGGGCCCTATTCGCAAAGAGTTTCGCAAGGCAGCATTTGAGAAAATCGGGGAAATAGCGCTTGAGGTCGTAGACAAGGGCATTGACCTGGGCGTCGACGTACTGGAGGCCGAGACCGGCGATCGGCTGTACGCCAGGGGCGTGATCACCGACCCCGAGCGAAAAGTATTCAAGGTCCTCTATTCGGCGGCGGTCAGGGCGCGTGTCGGTGTGGGGATGGACGCGATCAAAGCCGCGCTGCTCGAGTCCGATAACGACGACTTCGTCGCCCAGATCACGGTCACTCTGCTTCAAAGTTTCGGACTCGACGAATTCGTAACGTTCGACACCGGCGTCTCCGTCGTCGGACAGAAATTCATCGTCTGGGACAACGTCCCCCCGGCCATCACGATCGATCAGACACCCCTGGTACTCGAGGCCACCGACATCGGCGGCACCCGCCGCTACCGCGCGATCGACGCCATGCGCGAGAAGGTAGCGCCGGGGGCGAGCGATAACTGCGGCCGGACCCCGCTGCTCATCAGCGATGCGCCGGAACTGTTGCCGATTGGCCGGACCAGGGTGACCTGGACGGCGCGGGACCGGGGCCCCAATCCGCCGGACGATGGGCAGGACTACGCGCCGACGGCGGTGCAGATCGTCAAGGTAGTCGATACCCAACCGCCGCTGCTGTTGCCCCCGCCGAGCAAGGTCA